>Ga0207433_10000049_pt1 | contig 256565 bp, 265 predicted proteins | sample YelNatPaOPGAMG01_FD_187559 | JGI IMG/M metagenome (GOLD analysis project Ga0207433, IMG submission 187559) | Hot spring thermophilic microbial communities from Obsidian Pool, Yellowstone National Park, USA - OP-RAMG-01 (SPAdes) (version 3) | ecosystem: Environmental > Aquatic > Thermal...
AGCCTTGAGTTGCATGGGAGGCTCGCCAGTATTTGTAAAGTGAGCATAAGTTGGTATCCCCATCTAAATTGATTTTGCTATAGGTTTTTTATTTATTAATTTTCTCAAAATTATTTAAGGGGAGCAAATCCTACAAGTGCTGCAATCCCGGCCGCAACCCCAGCTGGGCTGAGAGCTTCTACTAAACAATCACATTCTGGACATGAACAATCACTGTTCGAGGTGTATACCCCTCCCTTCGGTTTATAATTTATTCCCGTTGATGAAGAGAGTAACTCTTCTAATTTGCTTAAATCCCCCACTATCTCCGGTCCCGATTTTTTGTATTCCATTTTTTTACCTCCCATCTATTTTAATTTTGATAAGCATGATTTTCTTTTTCATTATCTTTAATGAGGGTATATCCTATAATACTAGCTATTAATTGACCTTTCGAGGCGTTGCATGTTTCACTTAATCCTTCTGCAGAAATCCCTTTCCAGGGATCCTTAGCAGACATCAAACAGGCTGAACAAATTCTGGCAGCCCAACAGTCTTTGCAAAGAATATTCCTAATTTCTTTGAGTTGATCCACATAACTTTTTGTAGAATCGAAATTAATTCCCGCATAAATATCCCCCAAAGAAAGTTTGCCTTCTATTTTCTCGCATGTATAAAGCCCCCCATTTATATCAATAAATAGTTTTCTCTTTCCAGGATAACAAGCGCCATTCAATGGAAGTTTTTTTGGGAGTTTCTCTTGTGGTCTTTTTTGGATATTCTGTATTTTTTGTTCAAATAAAAATTTCAAGATTTTTGGGGGTTCTTTTTTTTCTGTAAGAAAAGCAACATATTTTTGTACGTATCTTATTAAATCTTTTAATTTTATACTTTCTATATTTTTTTCTTTCAGTCCTTTTGTTTCTACAAACCCAATCCTCATAGCGGCAAATTGGTCATCCATTTGCATAAAATACTCTATTATTTTATCGAAATCTTCTGGATTCTTGTAAGTTGCACTTAAACTTACGTATGTTTTAGTATACCCTTCCTTTTTGGCGTTGATTTTTTCTATGTTTTTTTGTACTATATCAAAAGTAGGATGTCCTCTTTTATCAGTACGATATTTATCATGTACTTCTTTTGGACCATCCAAGCTTATTTGTATATAAAATTGGTTTTCTATCAAATAATCTATATATCTTTCAGCATTAACTAGGTTTGTTGCGATGCTAAATATTTTTTTCCTTTGAGGATCTATTTTCTTTGAGTAATTTACAATTCTTTCAATCACAGGGAAATTCATTAGGGGCTCTCCTCCGTAAAAACTAATAAATGAAGGTTCTGAGGTTTTGAACAAAAAAAGATCTAAGGCCCTTTTAGCTACTTCAAAAGACATTTTATTATTGTTAGTTGTCCTTTCTCCACTATATTTTCCAGAATAGATGCAATAATCACACGCCAGATTACATGATTCAGTTATATTAAAAACCAAACAATCTATTGAGGCACAGACCCTTTTTTCAAGGCTTTTACTCTCAAAAGAAGGAGAATATTTTATATTTTCTACTATCTTTGCTAATCTCTCTATTTCTTCTTTTGTCCCTTTATGGATTGTGTTCGCTATGCGCTCATATAAATACCAATTATTGTTAAACTCGAAACATATATAATTTTTGTGCTCTTTAATTTTCATTTAGTAATATTAAACCTTCTCAATATTTAAATTTTTTGCTTTTGTAATCATTAAATAGTTAATAATTTAATAATTTGTTGTAGCAGTATCGAGAAGTTGGTGATTTTTAAGTAGTTTAAATAGCTTTTAAAGTTTTTTAAAGTGGAACTCATGCAGAGAAAACTATAAATAGTGGGGGTACTTAGATTAGGGAAATATAAATAATTAAATACTTAGAAGAAAAAAATTGAGTGAAAAATGCCCGAGTACCAATGCGATTCTTGCAACTTCCGATTCGATTCAGAGCGAGCTACACCGCCTTTCAGATGTCCTTTTTGTGGCAAAGAAAGAACAGTAAAGCATGTGCCGAGCGCAGAACAAGTCATGAGCGATGTGGATAATGAAGCCAGCGAAAGAAAAAGTATAAGAGAGGACTTGGCAAGAGCACGCCAAGAAGGCAGATAAGAGCTTGCTAGAGCAGACAAGCTTATAAGACAATCAGGGTAGTTGAATACACACATTTCTCAATTTTCTCGACGATATTTAAAATTCATCTAGTAATTATGATAGATGATAGAAAGATATTTAAGGATTTTTTAGTTTAGAAAAACATGGCAGACAAAAAGGAAGAATTCGGAGGCGGGTTCAAGGAAGAGCTTGAATTGAAAGCGCTTGAGGATGAGAAGAAAGAGAAAGAATTTGAGGAGCTATTGAATGTTATGAAGCCTCTTACGCCAGGAACGCAGCTGAGAGGCGCTATTGATGATATTGCACGCGCAGGCATGGGTGCGCTTATTGTTTTGGGGGACTCGCCAGAAGTTCTCAAGATTACGAATGGAGGCATCAAAATTGACTCGAAATTCACGCCCCAACAGCTCGTTGAACTTTGCAAGATGGATGGCGCTATTATTCTTTCGGATGACTTGAAAAAGATTATTTATTGCAATACTCAACTTGTGCCAGATCCCAATATTGAGACTAATGAAACAGGCACAAGACATCGAGCTGCTGAAAGAACCGCGAGACAGACAGCAAGGCCAGTTGTAGCTGTATCCGAAAGAAGAAAAACAATCACTCTTTATTACAAGAATATGAAATATGTCTTGAGGAGCTCAGAAGAAATACTAAACAAAGCTACCGAAACATTGAGGATGTTAGAGAAACACAAAGAAATACTAAACGAACTTTTGGTAAACTTGAACATTTTGGAGTTTACTAATTTTGTTACGCTCAATGAAGTTGTTTCCTGTATACAACGAATGGAAATTATTTCGAGGATATCGAAAACTATAAAGAAGTATATCTTCGAGCTAGGAGTCGAAGGCAATCTCGTGAAAATGTTATTGAGAGAAATCATCAAAGGACTAGATAAAGAAAAAGAATTGCTATTGAAAGATTATAGTAGGAACTGGGAGTTTAGCAATACTGCATTGTCTTCCTTGACTTTGGACGAGTTGCTCGAGCCAAACAATATTGTACAGATTCTTCTTTATTCAAGTGGCAGCGAGCCTGTCAAGCCCAAGGGTTTCAGAATTCTAAGCAAAACTTCTTTGAGTAACGAGGCTATCGAAAGGGTTATTGGGGCCTTCGGGAACTTACAATCGCTTATGGATACATTGAATTTGCAGTCAGGCAAGCTTTCTGAAATTATCGGGGACAAGGACGCTAAGAAACTCGTGCGTGATATCGAGAATTTGAAAGAACAAGCCTTAATAGGCAAAAAAATTTAAGTAAGATTTCAAGATAAAAAGAGGTAAAACAAAATGAAAGAGGTAAAATAAGATGCTAAGCAATAAACAACTTGAGGAAATAAGGGAGCATCTCGAAAAGGCACAGAATCCCTTGTTTTTCTTTGACAATGATGTCGACGGCTTGGCAAGTTTCTTGCTTTTGAGACGTTTCTGTGGCAAGGGCAAGGGCATCGCAATCAAGAGCTTCCCACAACTCAATGGAAGTTATGCTAGAAAGATTCATGAATTCAAGCCAGATTATATTTTTGTTTTGGACAAGCCCCTGATTGATAAAGAGTTCAGAGACGAAGCACACCAGCTGAACATTCCTATCATATGGATAGACCACCACCCCATGCCGGACTATTTCCGTGAGGCTGGGATCCATTACTTTAATCCGCTGCTCGAAGGGCAAGAAAAAGATAACGTGCCAGTATCTTACCTTTGTTACAAGGTTATTAGAAAGAAAGAAGACGAGTGGATCGCTTTGTTAGGGTGCTTATCAGATTGGTTTATCCCAGAGTTCGCAGAGGATTTCGCTAAGGAATATCCTGATTTGTTTACCTTTACGAAAAACGCAGCCAAGGCGCTTTACGAAACCGAGCTTGGCCTGATAATTAAGATGCTAAATTTTGCCCTCAAGGATAGAACGAGCAATGTTGTCAAGATGTTGAAAAACTTGTTGACTATAAAAAGCCCCAGGGAGCTTCTTGAAGTTAGTCCGAAGACTGCCTCCATACACAAAAGATACAAGCAAATAATCAAGCGCTACGAAAAATTGATAGGGCGGGCAAAGAGTTTCGCCAAGAATAACAAGAAATTGCTCTTCTTCCAATATGGTGGAGACTTGAGTTTGAGCTCGGAAATATCTAATGAGCTTAGTTATTTGTTCAATGATAAAGTCATTGTTGTAGCATACATAAAAGGGGCAAAGGCAAATGTCTCAGTAAGGGGATTGATGGTTGATGTTCGTGCCTTGACAGCGAAGGCCCTAGAAGGAATAGAATCAACGAGTGGGGGTCACGAGCATGCGTGTGGCGCCACATTACAAGTAGAAGATTTGCCAAGGTTTCGTGATAATTTACTCAGGTTATTAAGGTAAAAATTGGAAGATAAACAGATAAAAACAGATAAAATATAAAAATTGAAAATTAATGTAAAATTATATTGTATTGAAAAAGAGGGAAAGATGCAGGACAAGGAACTTATAAAAAAAATTGAGGCAGATTCAAAATTGCTTGCGCTATTCAAAAAAAGGCAAGCAGAAGCCTTGGAAGAAGCGAACAAGATAAAAAAACATTTTTTTGAGAAAAAAATTCGGGTTTTGGGAGTGAGCGGGAGCATGCGTTCTAGCGACGATTGCCCGCAAGAGGATTCAACAACCGAATGGCTTTTGGGCAAATGTTTAGATGAAGCTAAAAAATTGGGAGCAGAAACAAGAATGTTAAGGCTGAGAGATTATGACATAAGGCCATGCAAAGGTTGTTATAGCACTACGAACACACAATGCCATTACAAATGCACTTGTTATCCAGAGGGAGAATATGGAGACGACATGACGAATAAGATTTATGATCTTATCTCGTGGGCCGATGTCATTGTTTTTGCTACGCCAGTTCATAATTTCAAAATTTCTTCTTTGATGTCTTTGTTCCTTGACAGGCTAATCAGCATGGATGGCAGTTTATCTCCGGCTGACCCCTATAATGTTAAAGATAAAGAAATCAACACAAAACATACTAAATTTATCGAACTAACAGCAAACGAGAAATTTGGTTCTGGATTTTTGAGAAGGTTCACGGGCAAGGTTGCTGGCATTATTGTTTCGGGACACGAGGTTGGGGCGAGCCTGGCTATTTCTTCGCTTTTTATGACCCTAAACCATTTCGGAATGGTGTTTCCTCCTTTTAGTAATATATATGCGATTAACACTATCTGTGATGGAACTTACAAGGACAAAGCAAAACTAAGAAGTGAATGTTATGAAAAGGAAGCCCGGAGACTAGCAAAAAATCTTGTGACCGCTGCAAGAATTTTGAAAAGAAAAGCAGATTATTGGTGGGTTTACGACGGCAAAAGTAACTAAATAAACTGAAGATGACAGAATGATCGACAACTTTAGAAAACTTTATAACAACAAAATTTTTTGATTTGGAATGAACCTCAAACCCATTCGTCATATCAAAATCAAAAAGGGAATGAAAGTTTCGGAGCTTGTAGCAAGTATGCGCGACATTGGTTTCGGTGCGAATGCTCTTGGAGAAGCCTCTGAAATTCTTGAAGAAGCTGTAAAAGACAAAGATTGCAAGGTTTTTTTTGGGATGGCGGGAGCACTCATTCCCGGGGGTATGAAAGAAATTGTAATTGATATGCTAGAAAAAGGCTTTGTAGATGTTTTCGTAACGACAGGAGCTAACTTAACGCATGACTTAATTGAGGCTCTGGGCTTCAAACATCACAAGGGCTCTGCAAATATCGACGATAAATTACTCAACAAAAAAGGAATTGACAGAATCTATAATGTTTTTATGAAAAATGAAGTATACGAAGCACTAGAAAAATTTTTTACAAGACACTTTGAAGCATTGAACAAAACAAAATCGCCAAGAGAATTTTTGTGGAAGTTGGGAGAGTTGGTGCCCGGCAGAAGCATTTTGAAGACATGTTACGAAAAAAAGATACCCATTTTTTGTCCTGCGTTGACTGATTCTGGTATCGGCCTTATGGTATGGGGACAGCTGATTAGGAAAAAGAAAATTTCTTTGGATTTTTTTGCTGACCTGGCAGAAATTATCGAGTTGTCTTGGAGCGCCAAGAAAACAGCAGTTTTGTATGTAGGCGGCGGCGTTCCAAAAAACTATATTCAACAGGCATTGCAATTCACTAAACCGGCAAGCTTCGGGGTTCAAATCACTACAGACAGGGCCGAACCTGGCGGCTCTAGCGGTGCTCCATTACGCGAAGGCATTAGCTGGGGCAAAATGTCGAGCAAGGCGAAATTCGTAGATGTTTTTTGTGATGCTACAATTGCCTTGCCACTATTGCATGCTTACTTGCTAGATAAAATAGAAAAATGAAAAAACGATTAATTTTCTTGTTCTGGCTTCTTTTGATTTTCTTTAGTATTTTCTTTAGCTTGGTTAGTTTCGCCTTTGTTTCGGCCCAATCACGAGAGTCACAAAATTTTAGCTTTGGCACAAGAGAAGCCAAGTTTTCGATGATTATAACAAATACAATACAAAGCAATGCTTCTAAAATCTTGGTTAATTTAACCTTTTTTCCTAGGATAGATGATAGACAGCAAGTTAATTTTGAAACTTTCCCAAGGGCAGAAATCTTTGATGATTCTATTCTTTTTGATTTTACTAACAAGACCGGCTTACTGAATTTTGGTGTTGAGGCAGACATAACAACGAAGCTCTACTTGAAAAAAATTGATAAGGATATTGCTTTGGCTAATCTTATTGTTCCTGCCGAGCTCAGGGAGTATGTTAAAGATTCTAGGTATATTATAATAGATCCATACATCAAGAACAAGGCAAGACAGTTAGCTACAAAAAATGCTGTTGAAACCTTGTACAATCTTGCCGAATACGTTAGAAGAAGCATGAATTATAGTGTAATAGAAATAAAGAACTCTTCTTGGATTATGGAGAACAAGCAAGGGGTGTGCAGTCATTATACTATTTTGTTCATGGCTCTCGCTCGATCCTTGGGCTTGCCAGCGAGGTTTGTTTCTGGTGTGGCGTATTCCAATAAGGATAATAGGATTAGGGAACATGCCTGGGCAGAAGTTTGGCTCAATGGAGAATGGGTCCCTTATGATGTCACATTTGGGGAGTACGGATGGCTCGATGCAAGCCACATAGTTTTGAAAAGAAGCGTCGATGTTTCTTCGAGCGTTGAATATAGCTATTTGGGCAATATCGAGATAGGAAACTTAACAATTAACACTTCGGTTGTAGAAGCTAGCGAAGCGCTTAGATTGCCTCTTGAGATGGAAGCCTTTGTTTATAGAGATAAAATTGCTATTAATTCTTATGTGCCTCTGGAAGTTACTGTAAAGAATCCTAACAACTATTATATTGCTGTGCCAGTTCATGTTTCTGTAGCGCCAGGAGTGTTTGGAGAAAGCGAGAAGATTGTCTTGTTGGGGCCGGGCGGCGAGTCGAAGGTTCTTTTCAATATACATATCCCGGAGCTTCCGGAATGCGAAAGAGAGTGTATAGCAACGCTGGCAGTAGAAGACTTTTTTGGCAATAACGCTGAAACGACGTTGTTGATTGGAAGAGACTACCCTAGGATGTCCTTGGAGGAATCAGAAAACTTGATAAAAGTTTATAGCAAAATATACGGCTGGCAAGAGAGCACAATAGATTTTTATTGTAAGGCTGATAAAGATTTTTATTATGATTATGAAAATGTGTCTGTTGTATGCTATGTAAGAAGCCCACGAGACGCTCGTGTTAGCATATGCAATCAAAATGTGTGTGAAAATAGGACCCTGCTGAAAGACTATCTCGAGCAAGTCCATTTGGAAATTCCTTCTTTGCCAGCCAATAAAAGTTTGGACACAATCCAAATGCAGTGTCTTACGCTGTGTATTATTACGAGAGAACAAAAAGATGTTGTTGCCATTTCGTGCGTTGACACGAAAATTCTTGCTGCTCCCGAAGTGAATGTGAGCACAATTGAAGGCACTGAAGCAAGATATGGTGTTGGGGGCAAGTTAAGACTTTATGTTAATTCAAACGTCGCCACGAGCGCAACACTTTTGTTGGATACTGGAAAGTACCAAGAATCTTATCCTTTGTTCCTGGAAAAAGGAACTAATATTATTCCTATTGAAATTGCAACATGGAAGCTTGACATTGGCAATAATCCTTTTTTGGCTACATTAACCTACGAGGATAAGAACAACAAGAGTTATAGTATCAAAAGAAATTTTGTGTTCACAGTAAAGAATGTCAGTATATTTGAAAAATTACTTGTTAAGTTGTCCCATTTGTTTGGATGAGCTTTACTTGATGAATTGAATAATTTTGAAGCTTTATTCAAAAGCTTTAAAAATCACTGTTTTTTAATCTTAAAATGGCATTGAGAAAAGGTCATTGTTATACTGCTGTAGAACGCCCCTATACTCGTAAGTCTAAAGTCAAGAGCAAGAGCTATATCAAGACGATCCCGCCCTCGAAAATTGCAAGATTCACTATGGGGGACATAGTAGGATTCTGGCAAGGAAAGTATCCTTATTTTGTTAAGTTAGTTGCTAACGAGCCCGTGCAGATTAGAGACAATGCCATAGAAGCCGCAAGACAGTGGGCTCATCGCGCTTTGGAAGAGAAGCTCAAGGGCAACTTTTATTTTGCTGTAAGTGCTTACCCTCATCACATTTTGCGAGAGAACAAGATGTTGACCGGCGCGGGAGCAGACAGAATGCAGACAGGAATGCAGTTGAGCTTTGGAAAGCCTATAGGAGTTGCTGCACAAATTAAAAAAGGGAAATCCATATTCATTGTTGCGTGTCATAAAGAGGCGATACCTATTACAAGGGAAATTCTTAACAAAATCAAAACAAAATTGCCAGGAGAGAAGTCTGTCGTGGTTGAGGAAATCAAAAAATAGATACTAAGCAAAATTTAAATAGCTCTTTTTCTGTAGTTTTCTTAGCTTAACAAAAGAGGAAAAATGGTTCCAGACCCTGTAGAAAATTCGAAGAATATAGTATGGCTTTCTGAGATAAGCAAAAAAGATATTGCCATAGGTGGTGGCAAAGGTGCTAATTTGGCAGAAATGTACAATGCGGGCTTTCCAGTACCGCCGGCTTTTATTATTACAGCACAAGCCTTCGTTACATTTTTGAGAGAATCTGGATTGAAAGAAAAAATTATGGATATTGTCAATTCGATAGACCTTGAAAACACCGCTGAGCTTGAAGTCAAGGCAAAGAAAATTCAGAACATGATTATAGCAAGTGATATGCCCAAAGATCTTGCAGAAGAAATTGTTGAAGCCTATTCTACTCTTGGTTTGAACAATTTAGATAAGAAAGAAATAAGTAAGGCGTCCGCTTACGAGCTTCTGAAATTAGCCGAAGCTAAAGGTCAGGAAGTTTTTGTTGCGGTTAGGAGCTCGGCCACAACTGAGGATTTGTCCACTGCAAGTTTTGCAGGACAGCAAGAAACTTTCTTGAACGTTAAGGGAAATGAAATGTTGTTAGAGGCTGTTAAGAAGTGTTGGGCTTCGCTTTTTACAGCAAGAGCTATTTACTATAGAAGCAAGAAAGGTTTTAGTCACGAAACTAGTTATATTGCTGTAGTTGTTCAGCGCATGGTCAATTCTGATAAATCCGGGGTCATGTTTACTATCAATCCAATAACTAACAATAAAGAAGAAATAGTTATTGAGTCTGTTTTTGGCCTGGGCGAGGGGATTGTTTCTGGGACAATTGAGCCAGATAGTTATATTATCGAAAAGAAAAATCTAAATATAGTAAAAAGGCGCCTTGGTCTGAAGAAACTTGCTTTTGTTAAGGACGAAGAAGGCCATACTGTAAAAAGAGAATTGCCAGAAGCCAAGCAGAAAGAAGAAGTGTTGACCTTGGCTGAATTGAAAAGCCTTGCTAATTACGGTTTAGAAATTGAAGAGCATTACAAATGGCCCCAGGACATTGAGTGGGCGATAGAAAAAGGTAAGATTTACATTGTGCAGTCGAGGCCTGTCACAACAGTAGAAAAAGAAGCCAAGAAAATCGAGGTAAGGGGAAAAGTTCTTGTCGAGGGCTTGGCGGCTTCTACTGGAATAGCCTCTGGCACTGTCAAAATAATCCGGGATTTGAAAGACTTAAGCAAAATTCAGCCAGGGGATATCCTCGTGACAAGAATGACTAATCCTGATATGGTTGTTACAATGCAAAAAGCCAAAGCAATAGTAACAGACGAGGGCGGTTTGACAGCGCATGCTGCAATTGTTTCTCGTGAGATAGGATTGCCTTGTGTTGTTGGAACAAAAAACGCAACAAGTGTTTTGCGAGAAGGTTCTATTGTTACAGTTGATGGAACTAATGGCAAGGTTTATGAAGGAAAGATTGAGGTTGAAATTGCTGAAAAAAGGAAAGAAGAAAAGCCAGCGCCAGTGCTCCCACCAAAGCCCGCTCTTGCACAAATGCTTATTCCTCCAGAAGTACGGGAGGCATTTGAAATTGCTAGGAAAAGAAGAGAAGGGACTGAAGAGATTGCAGGAAAAACCCTCGTTAAAGTAAATTGTGACTTGCCCGATGTCGCAGAAAGAGCCGCAGCAACTGGCGCAGATGGTGTTGGCTTGGTGAGGATCGAGTTTATTATAGCAAAAGGCGGCATTCATCCTGCCGAATATGTTAGAAGGGGCGAAACAGAGAAGTATTCTGAGTTGTTAGCCGAAGGAATCGAAAAAATTGCCAAAGCATTCGAGGGCAAGCCAGTTTGGGTAAGAACAAGTGATATTAGAACAGACGAGTACAGGAACTTGGAAGGAGCCAACCTCGAGCCAAAAGAAGATAATCCCATGCTTGGATGGCATGGCATCCGCAGAGGCCTCGATGACACTGAAATTTTGAAGGCGGAATTCAGGGCAATAAAAATGGTTCACGAACGGGGCTATACTAACGTAGGAATAATGATTCCTTTCGTTATAAGCACTGAAGAAGTTAGAAAAGCCAAGGAATTGTGCAGGGCAGCAGGATTAGAACCAAGACGCGATGTTGAATTTGGAGTAATGATTGAAACCCCGGCAAGTTGCATGATTATCGAGGATCTTTGCGCCGAAGGAATTGATTTCATAAGTTTCGGCACCAATGATCTTACGCAACTCACTCTTGGAATTGATAGAAACAATGAAAGGCTGGCTCGTTTGTATGATGAAATGCATCCGGCTGTTTTGAGGCTTCTTGAGATGGTTATAAGCGTATGCAAGAGCTATAATGTCAAGACAAGTATATGCGGGCAAGCAGGCTCTCGCGTAGAAATGGCAAAATTCCTTGCGAAAAAAGGCATCTCGAGCATTTCGGCAAACATAGACTCTGTAGCATTAATCAGAGAAGCCATAAAAGAGGTTTGAGCGAGTTTCTCCTCCGATTTCTCAATTATCCCTAAAGTTTCCTAAAAACACAATAAAACTTTTAAATTCAATTCTTTTAGGTTTAATCTCAATAAATAATAAAAAGGCAAAATAAAAAAATAAAGAAAAAAACAAAAAGGCAACGAAAAATGAGCTTGGACATTTATATCAACTTGACAAATTTGCCCAAGGTGCTTGTTACTCCAGTAGTTTCAAAGAAAAGATATAGGCCGCCAGTGTATAATTGCGATGTCGAGGAAGACAGACTAAATTTAATAACTGCTGTAAAAGAATTTTACAAACAAAAGCAATACAGAATAAATTACGTTCTTTCTTCAGACCAAATTGATAAGATTGCCAAGAAAGAGCTGGCTGGAGTTTCCTTGCTTGAATTTCTTTTGGATGATTTAATAAGTAAACAGAATAAATAAAGGTAGTAAGAAAAGCAGAGAGGGAGGGGAAAATAGAAAACAAAAAGCTTAAAAAAATAGGCATGTTGTTCTTTTTATGAAAGAAGAGGAAGCTGTCGAGAAAGGCATTGATATAGAGGCCTTGAAAGAAGAGCAGAAAAAGTTGGCCAAGCTTGTTACTACTAAGGATGCCTTTGATTTCAATAATGCTACGAGATTTGCGGGCATAGAAATTGAAACACTTCCAACAAAGGAAATTCTTGTTGCGATAGCAGTTCTCGATGAAAATATGGAACTTGTAGAAGAAAAATATGCGATCAAGCCTGCTCATTTTCCTTACATTCCTGGTTTCAGGGCTTACAGAGAACTGCCTTGCATACTTGCTGCTTATGATAAACTTGAAGAGTCGCCCGATGTAATTTTTATCGAGGCTCATGGCATTTCACATCCTAGGGGCTTGGGACTAGCATCGCATTTAGGAGTTAGCCTCAGTAAGCCCGTGATAGGAATAACCAATCAGATACTTGTGGGCGAGGAGAAAGGCAACCAGGTGATTTTGAATGGCAAGCTCATTGCGGAAAAGGTTTTAACAAAAGTTGGCTCGAAACCAATTTATGTTTCTATAGGCCATATGATTTCTTTGAAAACAGCTGTAGAACTTGTCAAGAAATGTATTAGAGAGCCCCATAAATTGCCGGAACCTTTAGTTCGAGCAAGAAAAGTCGCTCAGAGAGTCAAAAAAGAAATGGGTTTATGATTTATAAAAAGTTAAAAAAAGTTTTTATAGAGAAAAAATAAAAAATTACAGGGTTGCTACACCGATTTTTGTAGCAATTAGTTTGAGTTTCTCTATGAGTTCTTTTGCAGTATCTTCTTCGATTTTTTTGCCTTCGCCCACTTCTAGTTCTTCTTCTGTCTTTATTTCAATATAGTTTATCAAGTCCCTTATATCATTCTCTATCTCTTCGATCCTTTGTTTTATATTACCCTCAACTGGTTTGTGTTTCTTGCCAAAAAGTCCCATTTTTATCTCATTACCTCCTTTTTTCTCGTTAACTTTTTTAATTGATTTTTATAAACTTTTTTAGTTTTTAAGCCTTTCTAAATAAACCCTTTTCTAAATAAATACTAACACAACCGAAACAAGACGAACGCAAGACTTATAATGTTCTTATAATGTTTATATTTATTGCTATAACAGAAAGTAGCATGCTAAACATAAAAGAGGTAAAATGGAAAATGGGGTTTTAATCGTAGCACACCGTGGGGCTAGCGCCTATGAACCAGAAAATACTCTTCGTTCATTTAAAAAAGCCCTCGCGTTTCGACCTTTTGCTATTGAATGTGATGTAAGGGCTACCAAAGATGATAAACTTGTTGTTATTCATGATTCGAGAATTGATAGAACAACCAATGGCAAGGGTTTTGTCAGAGATTTTATGTTTAGGGAATTAAGAAAATTTGATGCCGGCAAGGGAGAAAAAATCCCCTCGTTGCAAGAGGTCCTTTCTTTTATTAAAAATAAAAAACCAATGCTTATTATTGAGATGAAAGAACCTGGTACAGAGAAGGCAATTGTTGAACTTGTAAAGAAAAACAAATTAGGAAGCAAGATAATAATTGTTTCTTTTTATGCAAGCGCGATAAAAAAAATCAAAAAATTTAGCAATATCAAAACAGGGTTTATTTTCTCGAGAGTTCAGCCAAGCGAGGCTGTCACAATTGCAATAAAGGCAAAAGCCGATTTTCTTTTGCCCCGTTACAATCTTGTAACACCAGAGCTCGTAAAGAAGGCTCACGAGAAAAATTTACAAGTTATAACATGGACAGTAGACGAAAAGAAACTGGCATTAAAACTTATTGCTTTCGGAATTGACGGAATTGCTAGCAACAAACCCGATTTGTTAGAGAATATAAAGAAATGAGCAATGTCTAAGCCCAGTTTTGACTTAAAAATCCCGAAGGATTCTAAAGTCTTTTTCCAATCTAATTCCTTATGGAATAGATTGTCTTAGGGATTGCTCCACTTTAGCTTGCTTTTTTTAATTAGCTTAGCCAGTTGTTCTGGGCCTCAGGTTTATCTCGAGATGGCGCCACAATTCATCTGGCGTTAGTGTGCTTAGTCTTTCTTTTGCTTCCTTGATGCCAAACTTCTTGACTTCTCTTACTTCCTTTACTTTTGGCGTCATTATTATTGCTACGACTAATCTTGCAATTCCACTTATCAAAAATATTAACAAAATTGAAGAAAGTCCTGCTATTCTGAAGGACATTGAAGAGATGAAGCCGCCAAAAGTGGCCCCAATAAAAACACCTATACCATTCAGTAAGTTAGAATAAGCAACGCACAAAGCCATTCTTTGGCGCGTTACGGCGTCATAAATAAAATTACTCGAAGCGAGATTGAAGCCGGCCCAAACCATGCCAGAGAAAGCTTCAACTATAACAAGATATTCCACTAAAGAATTCTTTGCAATGAAAATTGAAACGACCCATAGCAAAGGAACAAAGGCCACTAAAAACGAAGTTATTTTTATGACCTTCATATTTCCGTAATGATCTGCGAACTTGCCCCATAGCGGCATGAAAAGCAATGATGCCAAGGAACTAGCTATAGTTACTATAATCCATTGCAAGTAATTGAAACCAAGATCTTTCAGCATGTAAACTGCAAAGAATGGCGAGGCAATTGCTGTAACAAGCTGCACTAAAGCTACTAACACTGTAAACTTGCCGAAGTTGCTCTTAGGAATGTAACGAACGAATTGCCAAAAGCTGAAGTAATAACCTTTTTCGTAGGTTATTTTTGGCTCGTATTTTCTTGAAAGTAAAAAAGCCGAAATTGCCCTTGCTATGAATGCAATACTAAACAATACCACAAAACCAATAAATATCTTGGTTTTTGCAAAATAGTCCAAGATAAAACTTCCTGCTAACATAGAAACCAGCGCCACAAATCCTACAATTCTATTTCTGTTGCCAAAGTATTTTCCAGAGTCCTTTGTGACAATATCTTTCATCCAAGAGTTCCAGGCAGGCGCGAGAAAGGCACCAAACAATACAAGTATAGTGTAAACAACAACAAGAAATGCAGGAGTTATTGTTGAATTTATACCAAATACAAAATATAATGCGCCAACTGCAATAACAAGAAGCCACATTATTGCTTGTATTGTAGCGCAAAAAACTACGAGCTTTTTCCTCGAAGTTTTCTCCATTAATTTTGGAGTGAAAAGCTGTGAGAAGTTGCCTAGCAAAGATGGCAAAGAAGTTAACAAACCTATATGTGCATTAGTCGCGCCGAGTTTCAAAGCGAAAGGCGTTATGTAACGCATGCCAAACCCTTCGCTTACAGAATAAGCAGAGCCTTCTTTGATGCTCAGTGATTTTGTCTTTTCTATTAGCTTTCTTTCTTGTTTTTCCTGTGCTTTCGATGCAAATGTCCTTGAAGCCCCCATTTTTGAATTTTAAATTTGCATTCAACTAAAAACATATTTATAAATCTTTTGAAAAGGCTTTCTGTTAAGCCAACGGGTGATAAATAAATAATTGAAAAGCTTTGAAACAGCAAATGTATGGATAGAATTCTTTACTACCTAGTTCAAAATTGTAAGGGGGAGCTATGCTTTTGATCAGGCGTCACCTTTTGAGTTAACAGAACGTGAAAAGGTTTATTAACAGAAAAAGCTTTATGCTAGAAAGTTATGCTGGAAAAAAAGAGAGCGAAAAATAGACAAAAATGGCAAAAGTTCTTAAAACGAGCAGTTCCAAGATGCACAATCAAGAAATAGCTAGAATTTTCTTTGAGATGGCTGACATTTTAGAAATGCAAAATGTCCCTTGGAAGCCGCAAGCTTACAGAAGAGCAGCCAAGGTAATTTCTGCCATGGACGAGGATGTTGAAGAAATTTACACAAGGAAGGGCTTGAAAGGGCTTGAGGACATTCCAGGAGTTGGCAAGAATATGGCCAACAAGATTGTAGAATACTTACAAACAGGTAAGATTCATGCACATGAAAAGCTGAAAGCAAGCATAAGCGCAAGAGTCGGAGAGCTCATGGAAGTACAGGGGCTGGGGCCAAAGAAAATTCAAAAGCTCAACTTGATGCTTGGAATCAAAACAATAAAGGACTTAGAAAAAGCCATTAAAGAACATAAAATTGCAAAATTGCCTGGCTTCGGCGAGAAATCAGAAGCGGATCTTGCAGAAGCATTGAAAATGAAAAAAGAAAAAAGAAGGCCCTTGAAAGAAGTTTTGCCAGTAGCCGAGCACATCGTGGAAGAATTGAAAAAGTCAAAGGTTATTGAAAAAATTGATATTGCAGGCTCGATCAGGAGAAAAAAGGAAACAGTGCGCGACATAGACATACTCGTAGCAACAAAAAACCCGTCGCGAGTTATGGACATCTTTACTGCCATGCCCGAGGTTTCGAAAGTCTTGGCCAAAGGCCCTACGAAAAGCACGGTTATATTAAAAAATGGCATCCAGGCAGATGTTCGAGTTGTAGACAAGAAATGTTATGGTGCTGCCTTGATATATTTTACTGGCTCGAAAGAATATAACATTAGGCTTAGAGAATATGCAATGAGAAAAGGTTTCAAGTTGAGTGAGTATGGTTTATTCGATAGAAAAACTGGCGCTTTTGTTGCAGGCGCGAGCGAAGAGGAAATTTACAAGAAGCTGGGCCTGAAGTATGCCAAGCCAGAAGAAAGAGAAGGTTAAGGTAAAGTTAGGGGGAAAATTATAGGTTATGTTGTTTTTTTTATCTATTTTATTCCATGTAAATTCACGGAGTCTTTAGCGATTTTTGTAATAAAATAGCCTTTCTCGATATTAAACTTGATAGTTTCGTTATATTCGTAATTATAACCAACGATCTTCGCACTTAGGAAAATTTTGCCCAGTTCTTCAACTAAAGCATTGAAAGTTCTTGTATAATTTCTAACATATTCGCCTTCGTCGTTCTTTCCTATGTATTTTTCATTTAATTTGAAAGCAACAATTATTGCAGAATCATGGTTTTGCATTAGTGGCCATAAATTTTTTGCTTCTTTAATTGCGCTAAGATGGCCGCAAATATTGCTCGGTTGATAGTGGCTTAAAAATCCAAATTTTTCTTTTCCTTTCTCAAAAAATCCAAGAACACAATAACAGCCAACTAAGCCATTTGTTTCTAATGTTCCTTTTGACCAAGTCTTCAAGTCTTGGTAACCAACAAGCCTTGTAGTTTGATTTTGCAATGCATGAAATTCTTGAACTACTTTTTTGTCAAGGGGCTTGCCGCTGCCATTAACATAAATCTTTTGAGCGCATCCGCAGCCGGCTATTGCAAGGGCCAAGAGAAAAAATAAAGTTTTTGTTTTTCCAGTTTTTGTTTTTCCCATTTTATTTTTTAGCCAAAATCCCAGAGGAATATTTATCGTAGCCGATAACTACAAAACTGACTTTTTTCAAATTTGAGATTATTCTTGTTTTTAGTTTTGTTTTCTTTTTTAGTTTTCCTGGCTCCGGACAATAGTGCCATAACATGCTCCTTTTTTTCAAAACCCTGTACATTTCTTTGTAAAACGGCAAGGAATAAAGCTCGGGCGCCATAACAAAAGTGGGCGGGTCGTGCAATATACAATCAAAAGATTCGTCATGAAACTTTTTTATTATCTCGAAACTATCTCCGATAATTAACTCTATTTTCGGGTTTTCGAAAAGTTCAGAGCTTGCTGGATTCAGTTTTGCAATTTCTATTACATTTTTGTCTTTTTCTATTGTGATTACTTTTTTGACGTTAGATTTTTTTGCAGAGTAGATTGCAGTATAGCCCAAGCCAGTGCAAGTATCAAGAACAATTCCTTTTGGTTTTAGTGCTTTGATTTTGGAAAGAGTATCTTCCAAGGGATCTATTTTAGTAAAACGTTGCATGGGCACGCCAGAAATTCTCAGCACGGGAATTGTGGCTGTTGGAACTAACTGATAGAATTTGTTAGTTTCTGGAGAAAAAAATTGTATTTTCTTTTCCATTTCTATGCTAAAAAATGCGCCAGCCGGGATTCGCACCCGGGTCACTTCCGTTCTGCAAAATTTTTGAAAATTTGGCAGGGAAGCGTCTTAACTCCTGGACTACTGGCGCTTGCTCTTGTAAAGAAAAATAAGTTTTTAAATTTTTATTATTTTTATTTGTAGCCAAGTTGTCTTAATCTTGATTCTCTGTTACGCCATATCACTATGGCTATTAGCGCAGCTATAACAACCATAACAAGAATTATTACCCAGAATGGTGGCGCTAATTTTTTGGCAGTTGGTTGTTGCCTCGGTTGTGGTGCTTCTCTCGTGCTAGAAGGAACCGCCTCACTCAAGGATTTAAGAACCAGATTAGCCTTGTCGTTCGTTATAGAATTCAAAGTTATTGCAAAGTCGTTGTAGTTGTTTTTATTCAAATCAAATTGTTTTGTCTCGCCTACGCTGATTGTTGCCTTTATTGGATCGCTCCATATCCATAAAGTTAGAGTATTTTCAGTCATTCCGTCTATTTGTAATGTGTGTTTTTGGTTCTTGACTATAAAACTAACAGCTTCTCCTTGTGCAAGGTTAAGTCCACAGCCTCTCGCATTTAAATCGCCGCAATCTTTGCTTATATTTTTAGGAGCTTCTTCTGGCGCCTTACAATCGCTCGGGCAAGTCAAATAACTTTCGCGCCTTGAATCACACTTGCCATCGCCACAAATAGGAGGAATGTAACCGCCCCTACCGCCACCTCCACCGCTTGGCTGTTCAGTTGCTTTGCCCAATATCACGAAATTACTGCCTAAATCTGTGATATTAGCATAAACATAATTCTTGGCAGAATTAACGCCGTAAGGATTCGAGAAAGCTGAAGCATTAAGCTCCCAAGTTCCGTTGTTTCTTGCTATGAACAACGATGATTCGTCTATTCCTTCAATGTCTGCATTAGTGTAACTTATGTTCATGAAAAGATAAGGGGTGTGAAGGGCATATGGAGCAGCGGCTTCTATGTTCTTGTTTATTGACTTGTAGCCAGAAGGTACAGCAAGATTAGGCGCTTTTCTCATTACAACATCACTTGCTACAAAATCAATGGTTACGCCATTAAAATTAAAGTCGTTGAAAGTGTTGTTCAAGGAATCCCGCCCAGAAATGAGGGTCCAGTTCGAGAATCCTATCGAGGATTCGAAGTCATAATCATAGTTTACGCCCATTTTTATGTTGTTGTAGGTATTGTTTGAACTGTAAACGAGTCGGATTAAGTTGTAAGTGTAGGTTGCATCTACATTCTCCACTAAAGAATTATTGCTAGTCCACATATAAACTCCGAAAGCCTGTCTTGATACATTTAAATTTTTTATTGTAACATTATTACACCAGATGCAATAAAACGCGGCGGCATTTGTAGAGTCATATATTGTATTATTGGCGTTTTTTATGTAATAAATTGGCTTGCCATCAGCCAAGTTAGTTGTATCAATACTATGATTGTTCTTAGCATCAGTGCTCCCCCACAACGCGAAGTTATAGAAATTGTTGCCATCCATAGTATTGTTTATTAGGGTTACATTTTCTGCTTCGGTTATAGCAATGCCGCCGAGATTGCCTCTCGCAGTGTTGTTTATCAAGACAGCATCGCCGCAGTTCGAGATAACAAAGCCTGCTGAAGCCTCATTCGAGACAGAGTTGCTATAAGCCAAGTTATTCTCAAGATAAGTGCCTCTGGCATTAGACCATATTGAAATAAAGCCATTGTATCGGTTGTGATGCGCGGATATTGTTTGTAAGATTATTGTTTCTTACGCTCCCACCCCAGCTGCCTAAATTGAAGCCATTATCGTTATTGTAATAAGCCGTGTTGTTGAAAAGCGTGTTTTCATCAACAGTGCCCATTCCTCCTGAAGATAGTTTGAACCCATCTCCGGTATTGTTATACGCTTCATTGTTCATTAACAGATTGTTATTTGTCGGGCCAGAAGCTGAAGGATTTGTTGAAAGGCCAAACCCATTGTTGTTGTCATGGGCCTTGTTGTTTGTAAGGTTATTGTAAGTTCCGAAAGCAATGTTGAAGCCAGAACTTGTTTCGTTATAAGCAGTATTATTGTCTAGGGTATTATAGCTTGAGTTAGATTCTAAAAAAAATCCTCCTCGGGAATTGTGGGCAAGGTTATTATCAAGTCTACACCAAGAAACAGTTCTCAAGTAAAAATCATATCTTGAATTCTCGTAAACTTCATTAAAAGTTATGTTGCTATTGGCAATTTCAAACAATTCGATACCATAAGTGCTCCTTTGGATAGTGTTGTTATTAATAACATTTCCGCTGCCATGTTCCATATAAATGCCCTTACCATTTTCATAACCATTTTCATAAACTGTGTTGTATGTAATATTAGTATAATTGCAATAAGTAATAAAAATTCCCATAGCTGAGTTGTTCCTAAGGAAATTATTAAATATAGTTATGTTAGAACTGTTTTCTGCATAAATGCCCTCATTAAATCTCAGGATAATACAATTCTTTATTGTAATATTGTTCAGGCCTCTTTCAATTTTGATTCCAATGCCGCTTTCATTTCCTTCTATCATAAAATTACTGCAGTCAAGGACAATGTTTTTGTCTGCTATTGTGAAACAATCGCCCCTGGCTGATTCATCTCTGTCCATTGTGCAAGATTCGTTTACTTTGTCACCGCACTTAAATTCATATGTTTTGCCTTTGCAAGCCGCATTAGCATAATCTACTAAGAACAGAAATAACAGAAGCGATAACAGAAACGCTATGAATAACATTAAAGTAGGTTTCTTCATGTTCTTTTTCCCTCTTTTTTGCTATTACTAGTTAAAGAAAAGAACATTTATAAATATTGTGCTGAATAAAAAAGAAAAGTAAACGACGAAAAAAAAAATTACTTAATATTCTTCTTGTGGCATTTCTGGCATTTTTCCAGAACTCTTGCTGCCAGTAGCTGCAATAACGTCATCAATCCTCAAGATCATCATTGCCACTTCGCTTGCACTTTTTATTGCTTGATTTTTAATTTCGAGCGGCTCTATAATGCCTTTGTCGAGAGTGTTGCAGATTGCAAGTTCCTTGGAGTCGGCTGTTAAGTCAAGTCCTGCCATTGTTTCTTTTTTGTCGTGTCTTGCTTTGAGCTCTGTCAAAATGTCTATTGGATCGAGGCCAGCGTTTTCTGCTAACGTTCTAGGAATTACTTCTAGAGCTTCGGCAAATGCCTTTACTGCTAGTTGCTCGCGGCCTTTGATGCTTTGTGAAAATTCATTCAAGCGCTTAGAAAGTTCCATCTCGAAAGCGCCACCGCCGGCAACCACAAGACCCTTTTCAAGAGCAACAACAACATCACCAATGCCGTCTTTAATCGCTCTTTCGAGCTCGTCAATAACGTGCTCTGTGCCACCGCGAATTAGAATTGTCAGCGCTTTAGGATTCTCGCAGCCCGTGATTACTGTCATTCCTTCTTCACTGCTTTCTTTTATTTCTTTAACTAAGCGGGCTTTGCCTAAGTCTTCTGGTGAGAGTTCATTGAGATTGCTCACGATTTTTGCGCCAGTGGCCTTTGCAATCAAGTCAATATCGCTCTTTTTTATTCTGCGACATGCAAAGATCCCCGCTTTTGTTAGATAATATTGCGCTACGTCATCGATGCCCTTTTGGCAAAGCACCACATTAGCACCTACTTTCTTGATTTTTTCAACCATCTGCCTTAGAATTTTGTCTTCTTGGTCAATAAAAGCCTGGAGTTGTTCTGGCGCGGTAATTTGGATTTTGGCTTCGGTTTCAGGGCCCTTTACTTCTAGTGCCATGTCGAGCAAGGCAATTCTCGCATTTCTAACTTGTGAAGGCATGTCTGGCGAGACTCGCTCTTTGTCAAGAACTATGCCCGGAATGAGTTCAGTGTCTTCAATCCCTTCACCTTTTCTCTTTTCGAGTTTAATATTATTTTTGTCTATGACCATGCCTTCTTCACTTCTTTCGATAATTTGTTTGACTGCCTTTACTACTACTTCTGCCAGTTTTTCTTTTGCTGCTTCCGCGCCCTTGCCGGTCATTGCTGTCATGACTATCTGTTTCAAGAGCAATTCTTTTTCTGGAGAAACTGCAACAGCAAGTTCCTTGGCAATTTGTTGTGCTTTTTCTGCAGCGATTCTGTAGCCTCTTGTTATAACAGTAGGATGAATTTTTTCATCGAGAAGCTTTTCTGCATTCTCAAGAAGCTTGCCTGCGATAATAACTGCACTTGTTGTACCATCGCCGATTTCTGCTTCTTGTGTTTTGGCAATTTCTACCATCATCTTTGCTGCAGGGTGCTCTATTTCCATTTCCTCTAGGATTGTTACACCGTCGTTGGTAACAGTTATATCGCCTATGCTATCTACGAGCATTTTGTCCATGCCCTTAGGACCTAAGGTTGTCTTTACAGTTTCTGCTACAATTCTAGCTGCAAGGATATTATTGCGCTGGGCATCTCTGCCTAGCATTCTTTGGACGTTTTCAGGCAAGATATAGATTGGTTGTTTTTCGGTCATTTTTAATTATTAAGATTGTTTTATTGTTTTTTACAATTTAATTTTGTAATTGCCATTTTATAATTAACCAATGGCTACAATTGATAACAGGCAAGGAACACATCAAACATATTAAATGGTAGTGGTAGAGTTTAAAAATTTTTCTCTATTTTAGTATATAACTAAGAGACATTGAATGGGCCAAGGTATTTGTTTTTTACTGTCAATTTGTCGATAAGCAGGGTTTGGCCGCCCTCTTTGTCTTTTTCGATATGACTTTTCTCTATTTTCAGTGCTTTCTTGAAAAAAGGGGCGTCGAGAGTGAAAGTTTCGAACTCACCACCCTCACCTGCAGGGTTTACCTTGTATTTTTCGTAAACCTTTTTTATATCTTCTATGAATTTTTGGTCAATCATACGGCCAACAAAATTTTCCATGCCAAAAGCGAAAGTTCCTGTAATTATAACTTCGAAGCCTAAAGTTACTATTTCTTTGAGTATTTCTAGTTGGTCTCTCTGCCATAATGGATTGATACATTCTAATCCCAATTTTTTGCATATTTTTTCTATTCTTGATTTCTGGTAGAGGGAGGCAATAGCACCAGTTACAATGGCATCAACTTTGTAGCGAGTTTTAGCTTCTTTTATGGCGCGTTCTAGATCCTTTATTTCATGTTCTTTTTCGCCAGGAGTTTTCCTTATTATTATTGGCAAGCCAATTGCATCAGCTTGTTCTCTCGCGAGAAGTATGTTTGGGGTGTGGAACATATAGCTAGCCTTGTTTTCCGATACTAATGTGATTAGGCATTTAACTTCGCTTTGCTTTAATGCATAATACAGTGCAAGGCAAGAGTCTTTACCTCCAGAAAATAAAACAGCAGTTTTCATTTTCCAATTGAATAATAGGAACATAAAGTATTTAAAATAATTGTTCTATAAAATTTTATGAAAACTGGTATAAAAGTAGGTGACGTGATGACAAAGAAATTTGTGGCTATAGACCCCAAAGTTTCTATAATAGACTGCGCGAAATTGATGGTCAAAAAGGGCGTTGGCTCATTGATTGTAAAACAGGACCAAAAATTGAAGGGGATTGTTACAGAAGGAGATATCATGAGAAGTGTTGCAGAGGGCTTGGATGCTAAGAAAACCCGGGTTGAGAAAATAATGACTAAACAAGTGATAGGCATCTCGCCCAGCAAGGATTTGTTCGATGCTTTTGTTACAATGAAAAAAAGCAAAGTGAGATGGTTGCCTGTTCTTGTTGATGGAAATGTCATAGGGCTCTTGACTTTTAAGGATATTTTGAAAATACAACCCGATTTGTTTGATATCGCAGTACAGAACATCAAGATTGCAGAGGAAGAAGAGAAGCTCAAAAGGATAAGGGCCGTAGATGAGTATCGTTGGGTCAAGGAGGGCCCTTGTCAAGAATGCGGTGTTTATGATTTGCTTTACAAAGTTGGCTCAAGGTACTTGTGTGCAGAATGCAAAAAACACGAAGAAGGTGAGTAAGCAGTAAAAGAATGTGAGCCAAAAGTAATCTTTGGCAATTGTAGATTACAAATTACTGCGGATATGCTCCATAAAGGTGGGCAGGCCTTCAACGTGGCTTATTTTTTCTTTCATTAATATTTGTCTAAGTTTGTCATTTACCCTTATCCCTTCGCGAATGAGCTCTTTTTTGATTGCAGAATAAAATTGTTTACCTTTCTTGTCTAAATCTGTTAGAATTATTACCTCTTTTTTGTATTTCTTGGCTATAAACGAAATTTTTTCGATTTTTTTGTAAAATGTTGTGCCATGTAACACGAGAATATTCGTGAAGCCAAGCTGTTTTAGGGCTTCTTTATCTTTTATGCCTTCTACTATTACAATTGGATTTTTACTAATGACTTTTTGCAGCTCAGTAAAAAGCCCAGCAAGAAGTTCCATATGTTTGGAGGTCATTTTGGAATGAGCCCGAGGGGATTCGAACCCCCGACACCCTGATTTCTTTAATGGCCAAATTAAAATGCCATTATAAGAGTCAGGTGCTCTAACCAGCTGAGCTACGGGCCCTTAGCTCAATTATGGGATTTTAATTTATAAATTTTAGCAAAAAGCAAAAAAGAAAGCAACTATCTGAAAAGAACTGCAGTAAATGCTATTAACTGTAGTCACGCCAAGAGTATTTGCATTTGGTACACCTGAAAAAGCGGGTTTCTGCTTCGTCGCCAGCACGCATTTGTGCACTAAAGGCATAAGCCTTGTCATTCCCACATTTTGGGCAAGTCTCATTAACTGTTGGCCAAACGCTCGCCTCTTTTTCGTGCAAAACATCAATCTTCGCGCCTTTCTCTATCTTTTCACTCGAAACTATTTTTACTTTTTCTTTTGTACAGTAATTGCACTTTGGGCAACAAAACTTGTCTTTCTTTTGTACAAGAATCGTGCCGCACTTTGGACAAAATTGCATTTTATCTTTTTTTGTAAGGTTTATTTGTTGTTTTATAATCTTACCATTTAAAAACCTTGTGTTTTTTTGATGGATTTGTATTGTCCACTTTCTGGTTTATCATGGCTCCTCAATTTATCTGAAAAGTTCAACAAAGAAGAGTTTTACCCAGCCGATTTTTGGAATCTGCGCTATGGCCTTGCCAACAATCTGTTCTTTATGGATTTCTTGTTCGTAAGGAAGCTGGCCATCGTTGTGGTCGCCTTTTGTAGAGAATATAGTTTCACCTTCGTTAGCATTGTTAACACTAACTATTCTATGGATTATTGGTGTTTTCTGCGAAGGAATCTTGAAAACGATGACATCCCCTTTTTTGTAATCGCCCTTCTTTAGGCCACGAATTATTATAACGTCGCCCTTGTCGAGCCCATTTTTCCACGGCCAATAATCCTTGATTTCTTGTTTTGTTATATTATGTTCTAGATACCATGCACCATGTAAAGCAAACCAAGAGTCGAGATTGCCCTCGTGTTCCATGCTTTTTGATTCGATTATCACAAATGGCAAAGGGGTAGCAAGAACGAAACTTGCCAACGGGAAAAGGACAAATTTAACAAGAAGGAAAATCAAGATTATATCGACTATCCAACTCAAAATCGAGTTACTTTTCCATAAAAAATTCCATATGGTTTTGAGGCACATTTTGATAATAAGGATAAGATTAGAGTATTTTAAAATCTATCCTTACATGATAACGATATGGTCCGATCTCACGAACTTTCTTCATACCAATTAACTCTAGAATCTTCTTTGTTTTTTTTGCAGCTTTGTTCAATTTTTCCACCGACTCATTCAAATCTTTTGTGAAATCATAGAAATGAATTATCGTGCTTTTTTTGGCAACGCCAAGGGCTTCCTCGAGAAAATCTTCTTTTAGCTGGGGCCTTGCCATAACAATTCTATCAAATTTTTTCTTCAGTTTGGGTACTATTTTCTTGACATTTCCTTGGATTATCTTTATGTTATTAATTTTGTTTAACTTTACATTTTCTTCAGCATACTTGCATGGTTCTTTTCCTAGCTCTATTGCATAAATCTCTTTTGCTTTACTATGTTTTGCTATGATGATTGGATAAGGAGCTACGCCAGAGAACATAACAAGAATGCGCTCGCCTTTCTTGACTTGCCGTGCTATTTCTAGGCGATCGGTGCCCAATCTTGGTGAAAAGTAACAGGTTGCTACATTCAATTTGAATAAGCAGCCGCTTTCTTTATGGATTGTTTCTGTTTTCCTTGATCCAGCAAGCCAAACCAATTTGGGGGTGCGCAATCTGCCTTTGATTTTTTTTCTAAAAAAAACGCCTTGAATATTTTTGTTATTTTTTATTAGTTGATTTGCGAATCTTCTCATGTCCTTTAATTTTTCTTTGGTTTGCAAAATGGCTATGTTGCCAATAATATCAAAAGACCTTGACATTTTAATTTTATTTCAAAATTTTTATTTCTTTTATTTAAATATTGATAATATTTCTTGATATTATAAATACTCTAGCGATAAGGGAGTTGAATCGGCCGTTGGCAGTTCTTCGACTAGTGCTATTTTGTATTTACCAACCAACTGATTGGCTAGCTTTTCTGAGATAATGACTCTTGAATTGTTTTTATCAAGATACGCTTGGCTTTTGAACTTGTTTTTTATTTCAATTAAATTCTTTAGATTCTTGTCATAAATTGCGAAGTATTTTACAGAACCTTCTTTTGTTTTGAAACCAAAAGGCAATATTTTACGAAGCTTTAGTCTGTTTTTGTACTGGTAGAGATTTTTTGTTCTGGCTGTGCACAAATGAACCTTTAGTTTTGAATTTCCAAGCTTCTCTAGCTCCTTGATAATTTTTAGGCCCATTTCTATAGAGCCCTTGATTGTGTAGGTGTCTGGGTTGAGTTTGTAGTGTTTTACGACATAATCAAAGTTAGTATCGCTTATCTCAAATTCATTCAAATTTACGAAGCCTATAAAAGGCGAGCACGCCATAATAATTCTCGAGGTTTCTGTAGATTTGTCTGGCAACAAAGGAAGTTCGATGCCTATGTTTTCTTTTTTCCAAAATTTCGTAGCAAGTTTCACTTTTTCTATTTCTTCTCTTAGGATTTTAATGTCATTTGTAAGAAAGTTCGGATGAAAGCGCACTTCATCTATATAATGAGAAAGTTTTCTTAGTTTTTCATTTGTTATGAGTTTTGTTGGCAGATAAATATGAATATGAAATAGCTTGCCATATTTTTTCTTGAGAGCTTTGGCGTACATTAGTGTACGTTGGAGCCTACACAAAGGATCCCCCCCTGTTATGCCAGCGCCTTTGGCCCTTGAATTTTCAACTTCTTCAAATATATCTTTGAGATTTTTGCATTGTTTCTCATTTGCCCAAACAACATCGCGGTTTTTTCTTTTTGAACTCAAAGAGCAGTAGAAACAAGAGCGAGAGCATACGCCAGTTATAAACAAAACGAGTTTTTGTCCCTTGACACAATACTTGCAGCCTTTTGTTAGGTCATTCAAGCAGTAAGAAGCAAAAGGCGTTTTGTAGATCATGTTTTTGTTAACTCTAATTTAATTATTGAAAGAAGTACTCCATTGCCTCTTGGATTGTTCCTACTTCTTTTATTTCGATGCCTATTTCCTCGCTAATATTAACTCGTTTTGGCACTTGCTCCTCTGTGCAAATTTCCGCTACCCCAAATTTTTCGCAGTGCTTCCTTGTCTCGTAAGTTATTTCCCGGCTTTGGAGCATAGGAACGAGAAATAGTGTTGCATTGTACTCCTTGGCTGCCTTTGCTTTTGGTAATATTGCTTGGACGGGGCCTATTGTGCCGTCGTGATTTATTGTGCCAGTTATTATAACATCTTCCCGCAGTGTTTTGTTTTGTAGTGCTGCTATCGTAGCAAGAGTTATTGCAGCTCCCGCGCTCTCGCCACCGATTACACTTGCATTTGCATAAATGTTGTAAACTAAATCATAATTGCTTATGTTTATTCCTGTAATGTTTTCTGCTACTCTCTTTGCAATTCTGATTGAATGTTGGGTATCGCTCCAAAACAGCAGATTATCGATATCAACTAAAGTTCTGCCAGAGCCTGGCACAGCCTCGACAACGAGCAAAGTGATAACACCATTGCCTTCGTTATCTACTGCTGGCAAATAAGCTATAGCCCTGGTTGAGTTAAACAAGGGCTGCTTTATTGTGAATTCTATTGGCTTTCTATTGGCCTTCTTTTCAATTTGTTCGAGTTTAGAGTAAGTTACAATAAAGGTTAGCACTGAAATCGCTAAAAGAACTATGATTGCTACCAGAACAATTCTTTTGGCAGCCCTCTTTGCATTTCTCCTTGCATTTCCTTTTGTTTCGTTTTCTACTTTTTCTGCCTTTTTTGTTTTTTTCTTTGGTTTCCTCGGCATTTTCTTAGGCTTTGGCATTTTTCTTTCTTACTTTGTTTCTTACTTTATTACTTTATTAACTTTATTAATTTTACTTTATTACTTCAATCTTCTTTGTCTCCTGTGCCTTTCTATCTTTCCTTTTACCTTTCTTATTCCTTTTATCTTTATTTTTAGCTGCTTTACTTTTCTTACTCTTTTTATATCTTCTTTGCTTCTTCTTTTATTTTCTGTATTCCGTGGATTTCTTTTTCTTTTTTTGCTTTGCTCAATAAATAAGTTTTTCTTACGAGCCATGCTAAAATTGTAAGGAATATTAGCAGTAGCAAGTAGAAAAGCAAAGAGCAACAGTTCACAGGCAATTTTAGCTTTAACAAACTTACGATAGCAGGTGGCGGCATCGAAATTTCTATTTCTATAGGTTTGTTGATGATTACTGTTTGATTGTCATAGCCTTTTATGAATATGGTATATTTTTTTTCTTGGATGTCTTTTGTAGTACTCCCCTTAAGCTCGAGATTAATTTCTTGGTTCTGGCCTACATAACCAACTTCTAGAGGCTCTATAGTAATACCTTCAGGGGTTTCTGCTTCTAGTGTTAAGTTTGTTATCGCTTTGAAATACTTCAAGTTTATTTTCAACTCAAAGGGGTCGCCAGGATGGATTTCTTTTGGCTTTGTCACAACGAGTTCATAGCCAGCCGGCAAAACACAAGCGCCGCTCCTGTAAATCTTTTTGCCTTCTTTTGTTACTTCTTCAACGATTCCGCAGTTACAGTAAATGAAACTGCTTTCAATCCACGGTGAGCATGCGCCTTTGTCATCGCAACTTCTAACGCCCCAGGTGTACAAGGCTATGTCTGTAAGAGTAACGGATTGTGGTGGGGTTGCGGGGCTTATTGTTATGTTCATTGCATTATTGTATATCCTGAACTCATCGGTACAAGGATCGCCATCAGGATCTTGATCAGCAGAGTCCCAACTCAATAGCACTTGATTTTCGCAAGTATTGTTTTGGAAATACAAAGTAGGGGCAGGGCAAGCTTCATTAACAACACTGAAAGTGTCTATGGCCCAGTCGCTGCACTCCCATGGGTCGCATTCTTGAACTTGCCATTGGTGCGGGCCATAACCCAAGCCACTAACTATTTGCGGCGGCGTGGCATTATTGACTAAAGTGCTATCAATCTTGAAATTGTAATAAGTCGTGTCATTATCAGCATCAGGACAAAGCCCGGTCGTGTTGCTTGTCCAGTTCAGAGTTACTGTAGTTTGGTTTGTATTTGGCTGATCTTGGAGAATGGGCTTGCAAGGCCTCGAGTTGTAAACACTGAAGTTATCGTAAGCTGGAGCAGAACAACAAGATGGTTGTGAGCTCAAACAAGTTCGGGCGCCCCAGGTGTAATTGGCGAATGCAAGATTTGTTTTGGTTTGGGGCGAACTAGCATTTTGCCATGAGCCCTGCCAATACCACTGGTCGAATGTAGGATAAGGCGAAGAACCGCTTGTCCAGTTGAACCAGAAAGTAATGTTAGGATAGTGCGAGTCATTTACAGGAACAAGAACAGGAGAGCTTGGCGATTCACACAGCGTTACATTAACATAAGCTGCTTGGTAGGCATCTGCTTGTCCAGTGTTGGTGCCGTAAGCAGAGCCTTTCAAGGCAGTTACTGTGACATTGCCATAAGGAGGCAAGTTCAAGTTCGCTACAACATAATAACCATTGCTCTGGCTCAACACGCTCCTCTGGCAGTTCTCAGGCGGCGTTGTACAGCCTTGGACTGTTACAGTTACATTCGCTCCAGGCACTATAGAACCATTTAGCCATTTAATGTAGCCTTCACAAGTTCCCATATAAATGTCTGCTTTTGCAATTGTAATAGCCAAAAGGAACATTACAAATATGCTTCCTAACAACCGGGCTTTGATTTCTGTTTTCATTTTTTTCTTTTAATTTTGCTCTCTCTTTTTCTCTCTTTATTTAGTTTTCTTATCTTTTAAATTTTGGCTATTTTCCCTTCCCTATGCGCAACAAATGTAATTAGCCTTGTAATTCTGTTTTGTTGTATCTTAATGTATGATTGCTATAAGCATAAAGCATTTGCCCCTCTGCCGTGTAAATCATTGAAAAAGGGTTGTTTACAGATCTGGGCGAATAAATTAGGAATTCTTGCGCGTTGTTGTCCCATTTCATCATGTATCTATGGAGTGTCTCATTAAAGTATTTTGTTATGTTTGTATTTAGTACATAAGGCCATGACGGCGCGTTCCAACCTTGCAACATAGTTATATTCATGTCCGGGTTTTCGGGCCCCGCTATATACATTGTGTATGGGGAGTAGAGCAAGGTAAAGTATGATTCATTTGTTGTAAAACTATCGAATGGATTTTCTGTAGCACGGGGCGAGTAAATGTCCCATTCCATCCGCGTTGTATTCCAGCGCATGACATAACGATAGGAAGTATTGCCTATTACCGCATCAATTGTTTTGTTATCAGGATCGGCACACAACGAAAAGAAATTCCAACCATTGCCTAGGCCAAAATTGCATCTAGGCAATATAAAGATAGAAACGTGCCCTTCTACGCCCCTTCCAGTAATGCCGGGTTTAATTGAATTAAAAAAAGACTTCAAACTACCGGTTATAACAAAAACAAGAGCGATAGTGCTGATAAAGAGGGCGAAAACTATCAAAATAAAAATCAAGAATTTTTTGAATTCCATTTTTCTCCTCTTTTGAAATTGGAAAAGTGGGCCCGCTGTGATTTGAACACAGGACCCCTGCCTTTCTGAAGCCGAAGCTTTCATAATAGTTACAGTGAAGCGCAAAGCGCTCCAAGGCGTCACCTCCGTTGAGGCTGTAACTAATATCAGAGCAGTGCTCTAGACCAGGCTGAGCTACGGGCCCACTTTTTTTTGAAGATAAGATAATTTATAAAGTTTTTTAAGGTCCTCGGCGTTCTTGTGAAGACAAAAAGCAGGCAAGGGTCTTGAGAAAGCTTAATTTGGGCGAGAGTTTTGAAAAGCTCGCGCAAGAATTTTCCTGTGTCCATCGAGAAAACGCGGTGGCTCGCTTGGAGAGTTCGCGAGGGTAAATAGTAATGGAGTTTGAAAAAGCTGTTTTCTCGGCAAAGAAAGGGCAGATCATCTGGCCCATTAAAACCCAATTTGGATGGCATATAATCCGCGTCGAAGATTTGTGAGGCCAAGTGAGGCTGAGTGTGAATATGGATAAAGTGATAAGTAAGATAAGATTCTTGTAAAGAGTGAAATAAAAACGCCCCGGGCAAGACTCGAACTTGCGACCCCACGGTTAACAGCCGTGTGCTCTACCACTGAGCTACCAGGGCATGCAAGAGAAAAGAAAAAGAGTTTTATAAACTTTATTTGTCCTTTTTTGCTGTTCTCTTTTTGTTAGTTTCTTGTTTATTATTCTTCTTAGTTATCTTTATCTTTGCGTGGCATTTCTATTAATTCAGTAACGTTTTCTTCTTCTAGGCCGCGCAATCTTGCACGATTTCTTTCTAAAAAATTAAAAATGTTTGCTTGCTTGGATCCACGCAACAAGGATTTTATTGCTTGGCTTGCCGTTTCTACATTATCGCTGCGGCCTATTATTGCTACGGTGTGATTGCTTATAGCAATATCACAATTGCTTAGTTCTTCTATGGTTCTTTTTGTTTTGCCTTGTGGCCCTATCAGTCGTGCTTTTGCCCGTGCTTGGTTTTGGGCCTTTACGAAATTTTTAATATTTAATTTGACAAATTCATAATCTGTACTTTGAAGTTGGGAAGCCGCCGAGAACCCAAAGCCCAGGGATATGGCTTCAATTATATTTGATATAACCAATTCCTGGAAAGTTTCTCTCGCACTGATTATTAACTCTCTTCTCCCTTCTCGCTCTTTTTGTTTCGGGATTTCTATCTTGGCCTTGAGCTTTTTCTCTAGCCTTTTTAGGTTAGGCATATTTTTGAGAATACGCCCAAGCTCTCGGGTCTCGAAAAACAATTTTCTCATAGAAAACAAAAGAAATAATAAGTTAAAAACTTAACTATGGTTGTAATCGTTTTTAGAATTATTTCTTCTTTTTAAGGTATATTCCATATAGGTTTTTCTGATTTCTTTGAAAAAAGCATTTTGGAGCCTACAAAATTCATTACCATTTTCTTTCACATTCAGTGGATTAATGTCAAGGTTTCGAGAAGCATTGTATAAACAATTAAGAAGCAAGGATTCAAGATCACTATTATTTTCTAGCATTAAAAAAAGTTCCCCTCCGATATTTTCTTCTCCAACCACATACAGATTACAAAGTTTTTCTAGATAGTTCTTCGTTAATGCCTGAATTTTTTTATTTTTTTTTATCATCCCCATTAGCAAAAGCAAAAAGTTTAACTAATTCTCTTAGGCCGTTGTATAGATCTATTTGGTTTGCAGTCATTTCTTCTGAAGAAATTTGTTTGTCCTTTGCCGTTGAAGAAGAGTAATCAGGGGATGTTTGAACAGGGATAGTGGGGTCAAGTATATCTGGGGCCTCTAGATTTTTCTTTTGTAATTTTACCACTGTTCTTTCTATTTTGTTCCTTTTGCCTTTGCGCGCAAACTCATATTCAATATTGAATCTTTTCAAGCAATTCTGAAGATAGCATCTGCTGTAGCCCACTGCTTTTGCTATTCTGGGCAACTTCCCATATTTTTTCAAAAGCTCTAAGAATTGCTCTTTTGTAAGATCTGGTTTTCCATTTAATCTACACAGTCTTCTTGATTCACTTCTCCCCTTAACTTTCCAGCCCCATTTTTTGAAAAAAGAATAAATCATGGTTTCGGGAATATTGAGTGTTGGTGCTATAAAGTTCCGTACGGGCCTATTTTCTTCATAATACCATCTCCAAATCTGTTTTTTTACTTCAGGATTTTCCAAATCCATTTCTTTTAAAAAAAGATAAAAAATTAACGCAATTAGAATTCTAGCTCTGCTGTCTTGAGCATGCCCTTCCTTTTTAGCCATTCAACTTGCGCGGGGTTATATTTAATCAAAATGTCTCCTTTCTCTTCTCCACCGATAGCCCATGGCTCAACTAAAACTACATCACCCTCGCGCAACCACAACTTTCTTCGCAATCTGCCCGGGACCCTACAGTTTCTCGATTTACCATCAAAACACTTCACTAACATATGATTCGCGCCAAGTCTTTGTTCAAGAATTCCAAGAACTTGATTGCCTCTTGGTAAAGGAACCCTTGTAAGTTCTTGTTGCTCATGTTCCGGCGTATTTGCATTTTGGCCGAAGCTTTGGAACTTCGGGTTATTTGGTTTTGATTTGTCCTTGAACATTTTTGGATATGGTTTAGATATGGAATAGAATAAGAGGAATAAATGAATTTATAAATATTATCAAACCAATGCTAGGGCATGGGGGATGCCTTGGATTTTTATTATTCCTGATTGTTCAATTAAGCCCGCCTTTAGAGCAATACTTACTGAGTTTTCTCCTACAAAATTAAAACAGGCATCATTTTCTTCTGCTTCTCGTAGAAGCTTTAATAATTGTTTCTCGCTTAGTAGCTTGCTGTCCTTACCTCCATAAAAATGCTCATTAACCTCGAGCTGAAGATTTTCTTGCTCGAATCTTTTGCCCAACAATCCAAGGTCGCTTACAGCAACTATTTCTCGATAAGCGGGATGAATCTTGACAAGAAACTTTTTTTCTTCTGGCGTTTTTTCTTTTTTTTCTCGTGGCATTTTAAATTTTTTTGTTCGAGACTATTTAAACTATTTTTGCCCTAACACTCTTTTTCGCGCCACATGCAAGACAATGGATAAACATAAAACCTTTTTCTTTTATTAGTTCGGTATCGGGCTTGCCGCATTCAGGGCAAAGCACGAACTCTTTAACATAAGCATCGATTTTGTCATTTACTTGACTCGAGAGAAGCCTTCGGTTTAGCACCAAGCGTTCTCCTTCTATAATGGCTTGCGTTGCTAGTTCTCTGGATAGAAATTTGGAAACATGCTCTGGATTTCTTCGAAGAATTGAACAAATCTGTGAGAAATTTGTTATTATTGTCTTGCCCCCCTCGATCATACCCTCGGCTTTAGGAACTTCAAATCTTTCTGTTACCTCTACTCGCTTGACTTGTTTGTATAGCTTCTCGAGTAGTTCTTTGTATTTCTTCTCCTTTTCTTCGTTCATATGTATCCTAAGTAAAAAAGGGTTTTAAATCTTTTCAACAAATCCAATAAAAACTCGCAGACTTACAAAATCCTCAATCGTCCTGGCCTCGGTTCGAAAATTGTACCTTCTTCAAGAAGTTCGATTATCGTTGAGTTTATATTATCCACTGGGGCTTTGAGGGACATAATCAGCTTGTCAACATCAATGCCTTCTTCTTTTTCGTATTCTTTGATTATCTCGAGAACTTGCTCCCGAAGAGTTTTTTCTTTTGGTTCAATAAAATCTACAATTTTTTCTTCTGTTATTTCGGGCTCTGGCGAGGATAAAGTATGCGAAGAAGCAGACAAAGACGACTGGGGAGGTTTGGATGCTTTGGACATAGTATCTTTTTGCATGGCAGTCTCATAACTGGGGCCATATTCTTTTTGAAGTTCTAGTTTTCTCGCAAGAAGCCAGCGCGGGTCAACTTGCTTGATTATTTCTGGCAAGATGTAAAGCTCATTGTTGTAATGTCTCAGTAGGCCTATTACGAGCAATGTATCCCCTAACTGTAGGTCTTTTAACATTGCAATGTTATCTGAAAACACCTTGACCCTTATATTTCCGGTACCGTCGTCAATTGTAACAGAAGCATAAGAACCTTGCTCATTCACGAATTTGTCAACGACCGTTGCTATGATATTAACTCTTACAATTTCTTTGTTATTGAGAATCAATCTTGAAAAGCGCTCTTGTTCAAAATCTATGGTTCCTTGGCTTAACAATCCTAAGGATAGTTTGAATGCAGTAAATCTCTTTTTTATTTCATCTGGCATTTTTATAATTCGAACTCTAACTGTAAACCACTAGAGTTATGTGCTCCTTTTATTTCTTCGTCTCTCCATTTTATTAAACTTTCTAAACTGAAAAAAATAGGTTTGTTTAAATTCCTTGCCATTTCAATTTCTTTCTTTGCTCCTTCGCTTGTCTGCCAGTTATCTATAACATACAGGGCATCACTTACTTCTAACCATGGCAAAGAGTTTTCTAAGTAATCTTCGTACTTATAGTTCCCATCCACTAGTCCCGCGAGAAAACTTAAACCCGGGATATAAACACTGAAACCTGCTTTTCTTATTTCATTTGCTTTTTTAATCATGGTATGTAAATTTTTTATATAGTCTACTGCCTGGGCATTTAATTTTCCCGCGACATACACCTTTAATCTCCTTTCCATCTTTCTTTTCTTTTGCTTTTTAAATTATTTAAATTTTTTATAGTCCTTATAAGTTCTTTAAGTTATTAAGTTATTTATATTCTTTGGATAAAGCCCTTTCTTGGCTCAAAAATATCCCCACTGCGCTTGAGTTTTTCTAGAATATCTTCCAGCTCTACTTCATTTATCTTGTCTGCCAACTCAATTTTCAATTCTTCAATTGGAATTTCTTTGCCTATTCTTGATTCCAGGCGCGTAATTGCTTCGCGAACAAAGACAATCTTGCTTCTTTCACTTGCGGGTATCCCAGTAACTATTTTGTCTATGTCTATTGAACCCGTTTCCTTGTCAATTCCTACCTGGAGCAAATACCAATGCATAATCTCGATAGCGCGCAGAGCATCTTCTCTGGTTATCTTGTTGCTTAGCCTTACTCTTGCGCTCGCCTCGCTTAATCTGATTAGGGCCTCGAGTTGTCTCGCACTTATCGGAATGGGTCTTTGGTAAACTGCTTCTTCGCTGAGTGCCGGTGCATTCCTTAGATCGACGTAGAACCTTTTTATTTCGGCTACGGCCTTGTCAGTAAGTTTCGGGAATACTTTTTGTCTTGCATATGCAATATACTTCCTCAAAAGTTCTGGCTCTATTGCGGGTTTTGCAGCGGCATTTCTATGTTCCAGCAAAACATGTGTAGCTATTGCCTCGTCTTTCGTTTTTTCTGGGATGTCCTTCATGACGAAAATCAAGTCAAACCTATTGATGAGCGTGGGGGCCATGTCAATTTGTTGTGCTACAGGAGCATATGGATCAAATCTAGAGAATTTAGGGTTTGCAGCTCCAAGCACACTAGTTTCAGACCGCAATTGGGCCTGGACATTTGCCTTGCTTATTGTTACGGTTTGTTGTTCCATTGCCTCATGCATTGCACTTCTGTCTTCTTCTGTCATTTTTTCCATTTCATCAATGCAGGCCACACCATGATTGGCCAGGACCATCGCGCCAGCTTCGAGAGCCCACCCTCTCAGGTATTCATCTCTTACTACGGTCGCCGTTAATCCTGCTTGGGTCGCGCCCTTGCCAACAATATAGCGACCCTTTGGTGCGATTGTTGATACAAATTTTAACATGACACTTTTAGCAACGCCAGGATCCCCTACTAGCAAAATATGAATATCTCCCCTAGAGAAAGTTCCATCGCTTCTTTTTTTTCTGTAGCCTCCGAAAAGCTGGAGTGCTATTCCGAGCTTGATTTGTTCATATCCAAAAATACTTGGTGCAATACTTGCTATAAGTTTATTGTAAATATCGGGGTCAGAAGCCAGCTCTTTAATTTGTCTTTCTTCTTCTTCTGAAATCTCGAGTTCTTCGAAAGTTTCTTCTAGGGGAATGACATTATTTGCCTCGAGCGCAAGGTCAAATCTAGTTGAAATAGCCCCAGACTGCAGCGGAATTGGAACCTCTTTCAAAACACCAATAACTTTTATTCTTGCTCCAGGGGTAGTTCTTTCTTCCATCTTGGGCTCAACTAAATCTTCTTTTAGGAAAATACTAATCCTCCTTGGTTGCTCGCCTCCTTTCAATGATTCTGGACTTTCTTCAATGACAATTCTTTGGGCATCAACCATATCTTTGCTTACCAGTTTGAAACCCGTGCGTCTGCCACAAGAGCAACGAGAAGGCTCTCGGAATCTTTTATCTATTTGTAAAACGCTTATGACTGTGCCACAACTTGGGCATTCGAACTTTGCGTTAACAATTTGTGGCCTAACATCACTTGCTTGTCTAACTATTCCTTCTACAACGATTAGCTGATTGAGATGCTTTGCCCTTATTTCACGAATTTTTAGTTCTTGTGATTGTGGGAGGTCAGTGAGCCTTACCTTTGCTCCCTTAACAATGCCAGTTTCGTCTAGGGCAATTTCTAAAATGGAGAGGATTTCTTCTGGCTTTTGCAAGAGTTGATCTGCTAGAGTGTGAGAAAATTGCGCAAGATTTTGAAAAGAAACATGAACTGTTTTGGCTCCCTTTTTTATATCTTTTCCTATTTCTTTTTTGTAATCCTCAAAAAATTCTTTTGCTTCAATAATAAGATCTTCTGACATTTTCCCCTTTTCCTTTTGCCTTGCTTTGTTAGCAATAAAATATTCTCCCTTTACTTTTTATAGTTTATTGTTTTTCAACATAATTATAAATATTTCCTGTAATTGTAAAAGAGTAAAAATAAAAAAATTAGAGTAAAGATAAAAATTCTAGGAAGATTTCCAAAAAGAAATAAAGGATAAAAACCTCCTTCGTTTTACAATTCTTATTTCATTGCAGCTTTCGTGTTCTTGAGCAGTTGCTTCATAGCCTCTTCAAGTTGTTTCTTGTTTTTTGTTCCTGTGCATACAAGCTTACCATTGCTGAATAACAAGAAGGTAGCATTAGGCTCGCCAAGTTTGTAAACTAGGCCAGGAAACTGTTCAGGCTCGTATTCTGTATTTTCGAGCTTCAGGGCCAACTCGTTTAGATTCATTACTATATTGATCGAGCCACTTGCCACAATGTTCTGGACGTTTATCTTTGGTTTTTCTTTGACATGAACCCCTATTTTTTTGAGCTGTTTTATAACTTGAACGATAACTTCATTCACTTGTTTTATGCTTTTTGTACCAGTACAAACAAGGTTGCCTGAGGAGAAAACTAGCACGGCTGATTTTGGCTTCTTGATTCTCAGTACTAATCCTGGGAACTGCTCCGGGTTGTATTCTGTATTAGTTTGGCTTCTTACTAATTTTACGAGAGGAACTTTGGTATTGAGGCTAGTTGTTGCAACAATGTTCTGGATTTTTAGGTTTGTTTTTGGCATAAAAACAAAAAGAAAATCCCCTTTATAAAGCTTTTTAAAGGCATCGACGGGTTGTGTTCAATTTTACGAAATTATTCAAATGGCTTATTAAACAATTATATTGATTACACACCTGGATATGCATTACATATAACTTTTTTTTCTCGTCTGAATTCTTATTGTCCTCTTTTTGACTCATTTTTCTCTCCTTTATATCAAAAATTATCTAAAAACCTTATCAAGCAAGGCAATTTTTCTTCTGTATTTGAATCTTAAGTAAAAGCCATAGGCCAAGCCAGCCAGAAAGCCCCCAAGATGGCCTGTATTGGCAATTGGCAAGCCAACTGCCACGCTAACTATCCACATCAAAACGAGCATCAAAACAATGCCCAACCACAATGGCATTGCAATTGGAATGAATAAAATATATACTGGAAGTTTTGGTGTTAGGACAGCGAGCACGCCCCCTATACCAAAGATCGCGCCAGAAGCACCAACGGCCGAGACATTTAAATCTTGTCCGAACAAAAGAGCAAGAAACACGAATGCTATCGAGGCCATTATGCCCGAAAGTAGATAAATGAACAAAAACCGCTTGCTTCCAATTAGGCGCTCAAGAAACGAACCAAGAAACAAAAGCGAAAGCATGTTTACAAACAAGTGTGCAAGACCGCCATGCATGAACATACTCGTTACAATCGTCCAGAGTTTTTCTCCCCTGAGTATCGAAGCAGGCTGCACTGCAATATTCTGTAGAATCACATCACCATAAATATATTGTAATGCTATAACTGCAAGAAAGAAAAGAACATTTATTGCTATGAGAATCAGAGTAATGTTGTAGAATCGAGGCTTCGGCCTATTGGGCCTGGCGCGATGATAAATTGTTACCATTTCCCCCTCTTTTGCTTGCTATCCTTTTATTTTTGTTTACTTTTTCTTTTTACTTGAGCCTAATTTTGGCCTTTGGTTTATGGGACTTTTTGGGCTTTTGCCTTTGTGGCCTTTCCTTTGATTTTTTGGCCTTGCCTTTTTCCTTTTTCTTTACCTTTTCTGCTTCTTTCTTTATTTTTTTTCCTTTTTCCCTTTACTTTTTTTACTTTTTTCTTGGCCTCTTTTGCTATTATTGGCTTTGGCTTTCTTGATTCTAGCTCAGATTTAACTATTTCGAGCTCATGCTTTGCTGTTTCAATCTTGCTGCTTATTTCTTTTAGTTTCTTTTCTTTCGCTATGGGCTGCAATAACAAACCACATTCTGGGCATAAATAATTATGATGCATGGCAGTTTCTTCGCTCATTTCAATGTTATCTTGGGGGCATACATAGAATTGTTTGTGCTGGTGGCTTTTTAGTATTTGTTCTAGCGTTTCTATTTCTTTTGTTTTGAGTTTGATAAAAACTTCCAAGGCCTTTATAATATTAAGGGTCCAAAAATAAGTATACCATCCTTTGCGCTTATCTTTCTTTCGCGTTGAATCTAGAATGCCATAACTCGAAATTCTATAAAGGATATTGCGTGCTTGGTTTATTGTTATTTGTAGTTTCTCGGCAATTTTGAACTCATTGACGTTGGTTTTACCGAACAGAACATCGACGATAGGTTCGGAAGTCTTGCCCGCAATTTTCCTGACTAGTTCTTTTAATATGAGTACGAGATTTTGGTCCTTTGCTTTTATCATTTGGATTAGACTGTGAGTTAGACTCTGGATGGTAATATTTATATATTGCCTTTTTTATTGTAATAATACAATCAATTTAAAGAAAAGAGGATTTTAAAAGTTTTGTGTAAAGTACTAGAAAATGGCGTTGTTAAAGAAAAAGGCCAAAGTAGCAATTCCAGAACCACCAAAAATGCAGCCCTATCCTGAAGCCGAAGAGCTGATAGAGTCTACGAAAAAAGCAACTGTTATACCTGATGAGACTCTTCCTGCACTTCCTGAACTGCCAGAACTTCCGGAGTTGCCAGAATTGCCCGAAGGTGAGGGCAGCGCCGAAAGCGCAGAAGCTGGAGCAATAGAATCTGAAGAAGCAGTGGAAGGTGCTGAAGCAGAAAGAATTGTTGGGGAACTCGAGCAAGAAGAATCCGAGGAATCTCTTGAAAAACCAAAAGTTCGAGAAAAATTAGTACAAGAACTCGGGGGGAAGCCAGTCTTGCCAAAAACCGGCAAGAAAATAGCGAGGGAAATAAAGGAACCATCGAAAGCACCCAAAGAAGAAAAAGAAAGGCCCTTGTTCATAAAGATTGATAAGTTCAAGGAGATATTGACAAGTCTCGAGCTAATGGAAAAGAAAGTCGAGGAACTTGAAGATATAATAAGTGGACTGAGGGAAGTCAAAGCAAAAGAGGAACACTTAATGAATAGCTGGCAGAAGGAAATAGAGGAGCTAAAGACAAAAGTCGATTCAATCGAAAGGGCGCTTTCTGAAAAGGTTTAATAAAATGGTAGTGTATGTTCGGCTTGATTCGTACGAAGCAAAAGCTTCTAGGGAGAGAATTCTTGCTATCAAGGAAAGCCTCGCTAGAATCGAAGAAAAAGCCATAGATTTCAATAATATAAGAAAAGAAAAAAAAGCCAGGGGCTCTGGCATGATTACAAGAACTCGAGCATTAGAAAGCGAAATAGCCAAGCTCAAAGAACTTTTGCCAAAAATCGAAGTAGTAAAAGAAAAAGAAAAAATTCTCGAGACGAAAGGAAAAGAAAGACCAGCCAAACAACTAGTTAAAGCAAAATTGAAGCTAAAGGAAAAGAAAAAATACCAAGAAGAACTCGAAGAAATAAGAAAAAAGATTGCAGAATTGTAATTGCTTGATTTTTTAATTTGAGAGCGTCCCTCTATTTGACATCCTATTCGTTGCTGATGCTCGAACTAGTTCTTGAAGTACTTAATGGAAAAAGAAAGCTCGAAACTAGCGAGCGCTATAAGAAAGAAACTTTAATGATTATCTGCGGCCTTCCAAGGCCAAGAAGCTTTTAACTTGCGCAACGACCTCATCAACTTCTGCGGCAAGGGCATCCTCGTAAGCTTCGATTCTTGTCTTGATTATATACTTATCATAAATGCCCCTCAAGAACTTGCTGACAGGATTGCTTTCCCATTTATGCTCATAATCTCTCTCGAGATAACTACCAAATTTTATTTCTATCTCGCCCTTGTCTCGCTTTACTTTAACGCCTTCGCGAACCGCTTCTACAGTAATCAAACCAATAACCCTAATGCCAACTTTTATCCTGAACCTGAAATAATCACTAATCTTGCGCAAGCAGAGCCATTCTATCTCGATATCTTTGCCCTCTGCCTTGATCTTTTCGCTATATTTTTTTTCTATGACAGCATATTGGTAAGAACTAAACCAATCATAAAGAAAATTGTACATGTCCTTGAAACTGAAAAGGCCTGCATGGACAACTTTACCTTCGTACACCGGGCTTAATTCTGCCATTTTATAACCCTCTCTTGCCTCTTTTTATATGAAAGCATTAGGCTATTTAAATATTTTTTGAGATGAGTAATTACCTTTCATAGCTGGCTTTAGACCTAAGGAAGTAGCTATCCTAACAGGGATTCTTATTACAACACTACTTCCACTTTTCCAAAAACTAACTTCTTTTCTTTGTATACCCCATACACCAGCTTCCTTGAGCTTTTTTTCTATTATCTCCATTGAACTTTCTGGAAAATATTCCGAGCCGCATTTAGGACAAAGTTCTACTTCAAGCAAACCACAATTAATTCCATCTATTACAACTTTTTTCTTTTTCCATCTAAGCTTGCCACCACATGGGCAAGGAAAACTTTCTTCTTTCTTTGTCATTTTATAGTATGCGCCAGCCGGGATTCGCACCCGGGTAACAACCTCTCTTCGCATTTAGCTTTTGGAGCTGCGAACCTTTCCTAAAGGTTTGCTTGGGAGGGTTGCGTCTTAACTCCTGGACTACTGGCGCCTATATTTTTTAATATAAGAATGTTTATAAATTTTAATTGTGCTTTAATAAGGCTAAGGAGGAAGAATGGAAATATCAAGAGAAGAAGTTCGGGCAGAAATAGAAGCATTAAAGAAAGAAGGAAAAAGAGTACAGGAAGCCCGCATGATACTCCCGGCGGGAGTATGTCCTCTGGCAAGAAGGATTTTTGGAGAAAGCATAGAGATTAGGCCAAAAGATAATTTAGATATCAACTACATCTGCCAGTGTTTTTGTAAAATGTCTAAGACCTCTTTGTTGCCTTATATAGACTTTGAAAAGCCCAAGACTCAAACGAAAGAGCACTGTACTGCCCAATTGTTTTATGTAAGCTATGATACTAGAAAATACATAGAAAATCTTTTAAAGCCCATATTAGTGTATTGAAAGGCTGAGGAAGAAAGAAAATGAGAATAAAACTTGCAGAAAGCGAAATTTTAGGCAAAAAAGCAAAAAGGCCAAGAGAAAGGCCTCTTTATTGGAACTTTATTGGCAATCCGAACGAGGAAAAAACAATTTATTATTTCTTGATTGTTAATACAGATAAGCGACAAATTGAAGATATCACTGGAATAGTATATGGACAAGTGCCCATGCCCATAGAAGCAACACAAAAAGACGGGAAACTTCAAGATTTGCACTACAGAGTCCTTACTGTAGATACTCACAATCAAGTAATAGACTTGTACAAGCTAAAGAGAGCCTACAATGGCAAACTAGAAAAGGATACTGACTTGTATGAAGGCAAAAGTCCTGATAGGCTGGAAAAATATGTTGCAAGCAAGCTCGAGAAAATCCTTGGAATATCCCATTAACCTATTTAACACAACTTTTTTAAGTCTCTTTCTCATTAGTATTTCATGGAAAAAAAAGCAAAGAAATTTTATATTACAACAGCAATAGATTATGTAAATGCAAGGCCCCACGTTGGGCATGCATTCGAGAAAGTCTTAGCTGATGCTATCGCGAGATGGAAAAGATTGCAAGGCAAGTCAGTATGGTTTTTGACTGGCACAGATGAAAACGCGCAAAAAAATGCGCAGGCTGCCCGCGAGGCAGGCATTCCTACACAAGAATTAGTCGACAAGAATTCCAGAGCATTTATTGAGCTTTGCAAAAAACTGAATGTAGCTTATGATTATTTTATAAGAACAACTGAAGCTAAGCATGTTAAAGTTGCCCAGGAAATTTTCGAGAAAGTTTACAAAAAAGGAGATATTTACAAAGGAACTTATGAGGGACTTTATTGTTATGGCTGCGAAGCTTACAAAACTGAAAAAGATTTAGTTAATGGAAAATGTCCTGAACATCCTGACAAGGAACTCGCTCATCTGAAAGAAGAGGCTTATTTCTTCAAGCTAAGCAAATATAAAGCTCAAGTCGAAAAATTTGTCAAGAATTATATTGTGCCAGAAGCAAGAAAGAACGAAATAATTGCGAGATTGAAAGAAGAAGAGTTGAAGGACTTGTGTGTTTCGAGGAAGGGCCTTGATTGGGGCATTGACGTGCCTTTTGACAAGAGCCATAAGATTTATGTTTGGTTCGATGCGCTTATTAATTATATCTCTGGCTCAAATGAGAATTGGCCAGCTGACTTGCACATTATTGGCAAAGGCATTAACTGGTTTCATAGCGTTATATGGCCAGCAATGTTAATGTCTGCAGGCTATGAGTTGCCTAGCAAACTGCTTGTTCATGGTTATCTTACCATTGCGGGAAGAAAAATAAGCAAAAGTTATGGAAAAGTTATTGACCCAATTGAATTGGTAGAAAAATATGGAACTGATCCTGTAAGATACTCTTTACTACGGTGCTCTGTTTTTGAGGATTCAGATTATGATGAAGAGATTTTAATTGAGAGAAACAACAAGGAACTTGCTGACAAGTTGGGCAATCTTATATCGAGAGTAACCGCATTGGCTGAGAAATACGGCATAGAAAAATGTGAAAACAAGCTGCTTAGAAAATTAAAGCTCGAAGAAATTGAAAAGCTGTTCGAAAATTATGAAGTTGATAAAGCCCTGGCTTTAATTTTTGAATTTATTGATTCGTGCAACCTTTATGTTCAAGAAAATGAGTTGTGGAAAAGCCATGACAAGAAAAAATTGTTTGAGCTTTGTGATAGCATCAAGGCAATCGCGATTTTGTTGTGGCCTTTCATTCCAGAAGCAAGTGAAAAAATTGCCAAAACACTTGGATTTGAAATTAAAAACTTGAAACAAATTGAAAAGCCTTTAGAAACCGGCAAAATCAAAAAGAGCGAAATTCTTTTCAAGAAAATTGAAATAAAAGAGTCCGAATCCAAAAAAGAAAATAAATCAATGGAGGTTAAACAAACAAAACAAGGAAAAATGTCAAATGTAATTCCATATAATGAATGGGCGAAGCTTGACTTGCGAGTTGGCAAAATTTTGAGTGTGAAACCGCATCCTAATGCAGACAAACTAGTGTTGCTTGAGATTGACCTTGGCACTGAAAAAAGAACACTAGTTGCAGGAATAAAGCAGTACTACAGCGAGAAGGAATTGAAAGGCAAGCAATGCATTGTTTTCACGAATCTCGAGCCTAAAGAAGTGCGAGGAGTGAAGAGTGAAGGCATGATACTTGCTGCAGTTAACAAAGACAAAAGCAAGGTTATATTGATTGCGCCCGAAAAACCAATTGAGCCAGGAAGCAAGGTTGAGTAAGCATGAAAAATGAAATTTTGCGGCATTGACCTTGCTATTGCAGGAAAAACTGGAATTTGTATTCTTGATAACAAAGCAAAGCAAGCAAAACTAATTTCTGGAAAATTTTCTTTAGAAGAAATCACAGAAATTGTTAATGGCTCTGGCGCGAAAGTTGTGGCAATTGATGCGCCCTTGAGCATGCCACCCAAAGGCCCTTATCGTGAATGTGACAGAAAAGTTAGAAAAGCGGGCATTTTGATTTTTTCTTTTCATTTGCCTTCATTAGTGAAGTTAGCAAAAGCTGGCATAAAGCTTGCTGCAATGCTAAGAAAAAACAAGATAAAGGTAATTGAAACTTATCCCTATGCTGTTTTGAAGCTAAACAAGAGCATAGCAAGAAAGATTACAAAACAAATTGCAAGAAAAAAATTCAAAAATAAAGACGAGCGAGATGCTTATGTTTGCGCTCTCGTAGCTAAAAACTTCTTTCTCGGCAAGGCTCGCTGCTTCTCTGGCGAAGGAAAAATATGGTATTAGACTCATTTCTATCGTTATACACCATGAACAATGCAATTAGTGAAGGTTGATTTTTAGTGCAACGATGCCGGGGGAGAAAATTAAAGTTACGATGTCCAGAGAATTTTCGCTTCTTTTTACAAAAAAATAAAGTTAGTTTTCTTTAAATTCAGTTAGATATTTTTCAATGACTTTTTTTGTTCCACTCGTAATATATAATTTACTTTTTGGCTTCCAAAAAGAGATATATTTTATTTCATGTTTTGGTCGTGGAATTCCTTCTGCTTTTACAAGAAAAACTTTAGCATAATTTCTTACAGATTTTCCTCTGTGAGCACGCCATTTACCACCAACATAACTGAATAAATAGGTTATATTTTTAGTTCTTAACCCTGTTTCTTCGTAAAGTTCTCTAATTGTAGCTTTTTTTCTGCTTTCTCCTCTATTAGCCCCGCCACCAGGAAGAACGAACTTCTTGTTTCTTCCAGCTACTACTAAAATACCTTTATCTGTATCTACAATTGCAACGCCTTTTCTTCTTCTATATGTCATTTCTAGTAAAGATTGAAATTATTCTCTTAAACTATTATCTTCTTTCTTAATCATTGAATAACTCCTTTGGTTTGTATGCCTCTTGAGACTCTTGATTTATTTTGTTACCCAAAGTTAAATAATTTGCCGTCTTAAAGCCATGAACTTTTGCTACAATATTCCTAGGAAACATTTGAACTCTTTTGTTATATTCCCTAACAACTTTGTTATAAGTTAGCCTAAATTGTTGTAGCTTTCTTTCTATACGAGTTATATTTCCAGAACCCATAATTTGCTGATACAATTTATCAGCTTTTACTTTTGGATATCTTTCAAAAACAGCCTGAATTTTGATAAAGTTATTTTCTATTTCTTCAACTGCTTTAACTTTTTCATTTAAAGATTTGTCTTTTGTCCAACGGCTTCTTGCTTCAATAGTATCTTTAATAGTTTTATATTCATGAATGCTATATTTTTTAGCAACCTGAGCCAAAGCAGATAACATATCTATTCTTCTCTGCATTATTACATCAATACCTGCAAACTTTTCATCTAAATTATTTCTCCAATAAACAAACTTATTATAAACTATAATCCAACCCCTAATTAATAGAAATAAAATAATCGCTACAAAAACCGATGCTCCAATCCATATTATTGTTGAAATTTCCATTTTATTACACCTCAAAGTAGTCTTTTTCTTTTAAATTCTTTGGTTTGACTTCTGCTTCAAAATATCTTACCATTTTTTTAATTGCCTCTTGCTTTGTTGTAAGCTTGTTCACAAGTTTGTAGATTTCTACAATCCTGTCTTCTTCTTCGTCCAAGTCTATTTGTATTTTTGTCATTTTTCATTTTGTAATATAGTATAATATGGTAATATATGGTAGTATTTAAATCTTTCGTTTCTTCTTCTGCCCCCAACTTTTCATTTTGGAAAAAATTTGGATGAAGCGAAGCGTAATCGTTTATTGCCTGTTATGTGCCCTGAAGGGCAACGTTCTGCGAAGCCCAAAAACTCAAAGTCGCGAGGGCGCCGAAAAATTTTTGTTGCCGTAGGGGGTTGCCGCTGTTTAACTTGGAAAGTTGCTACACTATTTTCGTTCAGGTTCGCTATCTACCAAGTCCACCCTTCTGATAGAATCCAATTTTAAAGAAATTATGAAATCCAAGTCAATGGGTTTATAGTTTAATAATTCAGCACTGACATTGATTGTTTTCTTTTCTCCATTAATAAATGGATAGTTTTTCATGTCGCTATTATGCTTGTGTCCATGAATAATCCAACCATTCCATTTTATAGGCAGATTATCAGGATCATGAACAAGAAGAAATTTATGACTCTTGTATTCTAAAATTTCATATTCTTTTGAGTTTTTAACACCCGTTTCATGATTTCCTCTGATAAAGTGTATGTCCCCTTTTAATTTTCTAATCCAATATTCAGCAGGTCTAGAGCCTCTCCCAAAAGATAAATCACCCAAGAAAAATATTGTGTTTTCTCTTACAGTATTATTCCAATTATTTATCAGAACATTATTCATCTCTTCTACATCTGAAAATAAAAAAGGTCTCGCACAGTAATTGATTATATTTGCGTGATCTAAATGCAAATCACTAATAAGATATATTGATTTTTTGTTATCTTTGCAGTTTTCCATTCCCTTTTTAAGCCTGAATAGTTTCAGTGTTTTTTGCCAAACTGTTCTACTCAATGCTTCTTGTCTGGAAAGTAATCTTTTTTGTAAAAAATCATATTCACATATTATTTTTGATTGATTATTAAGAAATGTAACTCTTAGTGCATACATAGGCAAATAGAAGTATCTCATATTGTAATCTTCAGATTTTGTAAATAATTGTTTCACTTTCTGAAAGAATGATTTGTCACTAGAAACATAAGACCAGATTCTGTCAAACTCCGCATCAGATAATTTGTATGCTAAAGACGCATGAAATAGAAAATCTTCTTCTTTATCAAAAGGTTTGGTTATAGGAACTACATCAAGCAATTTTTCAGCGAGTTCTTTCCTGAATTCTTTAAATTCTTCAGATGGGACAATGTTAAAGTATATCACCTTTCCTTTTTGACCTTTAATCCATTTGAAGCCATCAATAGTGTAAGGCAAGAACGGATATTTTCTACCAATTGACTCTATGATTTCTTTTACTTTATGAACCTGACCATAATCTGCAACGAAGCTACCATATAGGGTAATATGTGGGACTCTATGTATTTTGCTAGAATGAATCCGACATTTATGTTTAACGTTTAGTATTGAAGAAACCAATTTTCTTTTTCCAGGACCTATACGAATTTCGACAAGCATAATAAATCATTAAATTCTTGTTCTTTAAAACTCTTTCCAAAAAGGCAAGAATTTGTTAGAGATGTACAGCTACCTTAACGAATCGTAATTGCCAAGCAAGCTTAGGCATCACAAAAGTCGCTTACTTTACCTTAACTTTCTTTACCATTACTTTCGATTTTTCTTTTTTTGGCAGCACTACTTTCAAGATACCATTCTTGTAGGTTGCTTCGGCCTTTTCAGGAACAACTGCTGAAGGCAAGGTTTCTTCGTGGTAGAAAGCGCCGGCCTCTCTCATAGCGCTGTAGTAACCTTTTTTCTTTATCTCTTCTGCTTTCTTTTTAATTGCCTTAACTCTTATCCTATTTTCTGTAACTTCAAGGTTTATGTCTTGTTTCTCTACTCCTGGCAGTTCCATTGTTAGCACTATTTTGTCAGGAGTTTCTTGTATTTCTGCTATAGGCCTCCTAACCTCGAACTCTGACATGGGTTTTCTCAACTCTGCAAAAAGCCTGTCCATGCGCTCGCGCATTTTTCTCATCTCTTCTTCAAATTCATCAAAATCGAAAAATGCCATTTTCTTTACCTCCTTTTTTATTTATCTTTGTTTTTTTAAATGTTTTGAATTTTATTTTTGATAATTATTTTAATTTTTTGGTTTCTAATTCAACAATCTTTGGTTTTCCACTGATCTTTTTTCCATTGACAAATATATCTGCATCTTTGTATTTTTCTTTAATTTTTATTAATTGCTCTTCTGAAATTTTCCCATTTATCTCGACAATAGTTTTATTGCCAATTTGCTGAATCGAAATGCTGTAGCCCACCATTTTGCTTTATCTCTATCTTAACATCTCTTTTTCTAGCTCTTGTAGATATGCTACGGATTGTTTAACATCAACAAACAATTCTGAAGCTTTTTTAACATCCGCTTCTGTTATTCTTTTCTTTTTTGTTTCTTTTGCAATTTCATATGCTGGTGCAATTAATTGGATTGCATGCCTCAAAGAAGTTTTTGTGCCAAGTTCTGTCAAGAAATTTATGGCCTTGTCATCCAATTCTATTTTTTCTGCTTTCGCTCTCTCTTTTATTATATATTTTATTGCCTCTGAAGAATATTTTTTTGTATTTATTATCAGAGTCCTATCAAGCAAGTCAAGGGGCATGCCGTGAGCTTCTTTTATAGTTGTTCCCCGGATTTCTGTAATTCCCCTATTTGTAGCAAAAATTATTATTGGAGCAAGGTCCTGTTCCATAGCCCTATTCAAAAAGGCAAAAGTTTCTATATCAAGCATGCTACATTCATCTATGAAAACAACGCCAGGCAAAATTTCTGCTTTTCCTTCCTTGACCATGTCCCTAACATTTTCGTCTATAGCAGCCCTCATTTCAGAATCTATTTCCTTTTCTCTACCACCAAAGAACAAACTAAAAAGATCGCCAGAAGCCTGCCTAGCATTGATCATATCCATTTGATGTAAAGAGAGTGTATAAACAAATTCTCTGTTCCTAAAAACGTTTCCTGTTGGTGTCGGAATCAATTTTGTTGCAGACAGATCGAGTTTTTCTTTCTTGGCATATTCCTCAGATTTGCCTAATTTAACAACACGTATACCTTCAACATCTATTTGTACAACGTCTCCTTCTGTAATACCTTGTTGTAAAAATTGCAAAGCAAAATCTTGGTCCATGCTTAATTTTTTTTCTTCTTTGTCTGTTGCTAGTGTAATTACAGCAGAAGAAGGAATTTGTTGGTATGGATTATATGGGTGCGGTTGCGTTTTAATATCAATGTGACGGATTGTCCCTTCATATACCTTCCTTATCTCTCTAATTCTAACACCAATGGCCTTTCTTAGAGTTTGTGTTAAAAATTCTGTTTTTTTCATTTCTACAGAATAAATTTCAGAAGCGGTCAATGGAACAAATGGAACATCCTTTCCAAGTTCTTTAGATATCGCTAGAGCAAGGGCTGTTTTTCCTGTTCCTGGTGGTCCTGCAAATAGAACTGCTCTTCCAGCAAATTTCCCTTCTTTTATTAATTTCACAAGAATGCCTGCGGCTTCCCTGGCTTCTTCTTGCCCAATCATCCCATCTGCTGCAAACAATGCCTTTCCATCTTTCAGGCCCAATCCTTGAATATGGGAATGAACAGAGATTCTTTCTAACTCTTTCAAATCCGGAATTTCTTTTATTTCTGGCATATTTTTTTGGTTAATATTGAAATTTAAAAAATTTTCTATTAAAAATAGTGGACCCGGCTGGAATCGAACCAGCGATCTCCACTGTGTGAGAGTGGCGTCTTAACCACTGGACTACGGGTCCATGATTATAAATAAAAAGAAAGAACCTTATAAAAATTTATTCTTATTCTCTTCCCTTATTTATTCTTGATAAATAATTATATTGCCTCTGCCTCTCTTGATTTTTCTTACTTTGCCTTGGGCCTCAAGATCAGCAATTATAAGTGATGCTTTAGCTTCGCTGATGCCGAGCTCTTTTCTCAAGTCTTTTTGTGTAACTCTATGTTCTCGCTTTAGAATATCTAGAGTTCTTTTCATGGCTTCATCGCCTACTGGCTTTTCCTCGAATTCTTCGAGCTTTTCTTTGACTGCCCTCGCCCTGACTTTTGCTTTTCTTTTTGCTCTCGCTTTCATTGTTTTCAATTTCTTTAGTTTCCTCTTCGATATGAAATAAAATAAAACTATTGCTATGGCAACTGCAATTGCGCAAATTACAATTATCAATGGCCAGTTAGTCTTTGGCTTTTCCTTGAGCAAGTCTTCGATCAGCGCTAGCTCGGACTCATCGAACTCAATATCTTCAATGTCCGGAGTTTCGAACAAGATCAAATCTAAAGTAAAGGTGCCCTCTTGGGGCACTGTAATTGTTTCTTTATCATAAAGCAGTGTTCCTTGAAAGGTGTAGAATGCTTCTATTTCATAAGTTCCCTGAGGGACGATGAAAGAATAGGTTCCATCATTTGCAACGAGGTTCTGTTTAGGCGTAGAATTTATGTTTACTATGGCTTTCTTTGCAAGTTCTAAATCTGGGGAATAGATTTTACCTTGGATTGTTGCTGCTCTGGCTTCTGTGGCTAGTAAAAGCACTGCCAAAATAACTCCTAAAATAGATCCAAACAAAAGCAATTTAATTCCTTTAATTCCAATTCCCTTTGCCTTTCTCATTTCATTCCTTTTGTTTTATATTAGTTTTGCTTTAAATACTTTTGCTTTAGATTCTTTCTCTCAAAATGAGGATATAAAGCTTAATAAAGCATTTTACAAAAAGCTTTAGAAAGTTTATTTATAAATTAATTTTACTCTGGTAAATTAGCATAAAAAAGAAAAGCCAGGCCAACTCGGCCAGTGTGCGCCTGGCTTTTCAATTTCAAAACAATCAAAATAAAAATAAAATAAATAAAGTAAATCAAAAACTAAAATAAAAAAATAGGAAAAATGGAAGAAAACGAAATTACTTGCTTAGATAAAGTAGAAAATAGAAGGGGGATTGGCGATGAGTTATTCGAACTTATTAAATATGAAAAGAAAGAAAATAAAAAAATACCTATGATAGTGATCATTGATAGAGACGCGGGTAATGGATTAAGTCTTAACAATCTAGCAAGTAGCATTAAAAAATTGTTGGAAGAAAGAGCGAAAACCGTTTTTATCTATTCGGAAGATCTTTTGAAGGGATTTTCCATTTTTCACGAGGAGAAACCTTATGGACTAAAGTTGATAGTTGGGGAGTGTGGTGGTATTGGAAACAAAGAGGCTATTGTTACCTCTTTCATTAAGAAATATGGTCTGCATAGAAACAAGGATATAGTTTATCAGTGCATAAAGAATTCTGATCCGAGAGAATACGTTGAAAATATTTCCATAGAAACGGGCTTGGGGATAGAACTGGAAATGATAGAAAAGATAGAAAAAAATATTGAAAAATATGAGGGGGAGTGTAAAAAAAACGAAGAAAGAATTGATGGAAAACCATTAGAACTACAAGAAGAGTATAGCAATCTGCCCATTATTGATCTTGGCCCAAAGAATAAAAAAGAAGAATCCAAAGCCGAGGATGAACTTGTTTATTTAGGGGAGGATTTATAAAATGCCTTTCGATGTAGCAGTCAGAAAAAACGCAAAAGAGGAATTAGAGATAAATATAAAAGGCGAGTGGATCAAAGTTATGAAAAATATCAAAAAAATTGATGATGCTTTGCAGTTAGAACAGGGAGAAGAGAGAATTGTGAGCTCATCTGCAATTCTATCTATTGCTAACTTTCCTTATGAAATTAAGTATGATTCTAAACATGATAAATATGACTTTAATTTTTCCGGCTTCCATGAAGACCAAAAAGATAATAATAAACCGTCTTAAAAATTGCTTATATATTTTAAAATGATAAACGAAAATAAAAGCAATAAAAACGAACCAGAAATTGGGGCGAGTAAGCCAAACATTGAAGGCTTTATGACAGATGCTGACATGGGGCTGAATTATGGAAGGCACAAAACCAACACAGAAAATAATGCCCACTTGAAAGAACATTTCAATGCTAGCTCCCTAAAACTCGAGGATATTTTGGTTGACAAAATAAAAAAAATATTGGAGCACGGCGTAAAAATGATAGCCAAGGGATACACTATCGAGATACTAGAAAATCAACTAGAAAAATCGCCGTTTTGTAATGATTTTTATCCTTGCAATATAATAAAAATAAGAGAAACCGGAGATCAATATAAAATTGGCCCGCGCACATATAAATACATAGGGAATGGGCACAAAGAGATTTCCGAGCCATCTATTTTACTTTTCCAACAGATAATGAAACGTTTGGACGAGGTGTACAATTTGCCTTACAATTCGATTCCAAAATTCACAGAATCAATATTGGAAAAAACTTTGAAAGAGATTACCAAAGAAGAATGCAAGCCTAGCGAGAATGATTTCTTCTTGGACTTGATAGGGGAAGCAGAAAAGATTATTGCAGCGAAGGGAACTATTGCGGGGATGGGGGCCCTGGACAAAGAATATGTTGCACCAGATAATACAAACGCGGGCATTGTTGAAATTAAGCGGAAATCAGAGTTTTCTGATATTATTGAGAAATACAAGTTGAGCGAGTTGGGGGCTATTGCCAAGGGGGCCATTATTATAAATAACCTTCTAGAGAAAAAATACGAAACCGCATTGAAACTTGCAAAAGAATTGCCAGAAGCTTACAGGGCAAGAGTTCAGCAAATTATTAATGAAATGAAAAATTCAAATGCTCATTCAAATGCTCAAAATCAAATAAATAAATTAGAAGAAAAAACTTGAAAGGAGGTTAAAATGATAGGTTTGAAAAATTTGTTTTTGGTGTTTACAATAGTGGCTTTGATGATAGCAATGCCTTTCGCAAGTGCAGCAATGGAACAAGGCAATAAAATTTTGCCGGTAATCCCGGGCAAGGGAGAAATGACAAGAGAACAGCTTAGAGAAAAGTTCCTTGGCGAAGAGACTTTCAGAGCAGAGTTGAGAAATAGAATTCGTGAGTGTGTTAGCAATAATTCAGAAGAGTGCGAAAATTTCAGAACTGTTGCAAAAGAAGTTATGAAAGGGGTTATGAAAAGAGTATGCAACAATTATGACGATGTTGCTGAAAGAATGAAAAAAAGAATAGATAACAACAAGGCCCTAAGTGATGAAGAAAAGGAAGCTCTGAAAAATGTTATTGATGAGCAAGCTTCTGACTTCAGTGAGTTGTGTGGCAGAATTGAGAATGCCACGCCAGAAGAACTCAGAGAAATTGCCAAAGAAATGAGACAGTTGATGAAAGAAACAAAGATAAAGTTTGGCCTTGCCAAAGGATTGATACATGCAAAACGTGTTGGCTTGGTAATTGAAAGAGCAGAGCATCTTGAAGCAAAATTGCAAGATTTTATTGAAAAATGGAATTGCAGTAGCGAAGAGCTTCAACCATTGATAGACGCTTTTAATTCAAAGGTTACAGAAGCTCGCGAAGCCTACAATGAAAGTGTTGATCTGTGGAAACAATTCAAGGAATCTGTACAAAATCACGAGCCCAACACCGAGCTTTTGAGAGAAGCCCAAGCAAAAATGCAGCTTGCGCAACTCAAACTAAGAGAAGCTCACAGTGTATTGAAAGATATAATCGCAGAGCTTAGAGAATGCAGACAAGGCGAGCCAGGAGCCGGAATACCAGTAGAACCGCAACCGCCAGTAGAACAGCAAAACAACAGCGAGGAGTAATTTAAAAAGTTGTAAGAAGCAAAATGGAATCAAAAATTATAGCAATATTTGTAGCAATTGTTTTCCTTATGGCATTGGTATTGTTTGTTTCGGGAGCTGGCTGTAGAGAGGCAAACGCAGAATCCGATGCTAAGGCTCTTGACTCTGAGCTTAATGACTTGGAGCAAATGAGTAACGAGATAAATGAGATGGACTTAGAGTTGAACGAAAGCGAGCTCGAAGAACTCGAGGGCTTGTTATAATTTTGTGTTTTTTTGTATATTTTTTTACTTTTTTCTTTTCTTTTTTTACTTTTTTCTTTTCTTTTTTTACTTTTTTCTTTTCCTTGTTTCTTTTCTTTTTTATTCTTTTCTACTCTTTTTTTCTATCTTTTGTTAGTCGACCTCTCTTTTCTTGATTTCTTGTTCTAGTTTGTAATCCTCGCGCTTGCTGTCATATTTTTTGACTAGATACTTTGCTCTTTTATCATTGTAAGTGGATAATTCAAAAAGAATATCATCAAATCTGCTTTCTGCTAAATTTCTTTCCTCGAGTGTTTTTGCTGTTTTGATTTCATTCAATAATTTCTCGAGCTTGCTCTCGTAAATCTCAAGCAAATCAGCAAACTTTAGCATTTTATCTTAAAGTTTCCACAATCTTGTAAATAAGGTCTGGAAGCCCTTTCAATTTGCTATGTCTTCCTGGCAAGTTTTTGTAGGATTTTTTATCGAAGTCGAATTCGTCTGGTTTGCGCTCATAATTGTAGATAGGATAAGCAATTATTTGTGGTGGCTCTGGCTTTAGTTTCTTTTTCAATTCTACTAAAGCATTGTAAATTTCTTCTTTTTTGTTCGGAACATTGATAATGTGAACATAATCTGGAACAATTTGGGAAACCGGGTTGTCTGTAAAAATATACAATTGCTTTTCCGGATTATTGGAATATTTAATCCCAAATGTGTAAATCATATCTAGCAAGAAAGAATTTTCTTTGCCATGAGCCTTTACAAAGAAAAAATTGTCGGATGCAATTAAGTGGGCCTCTCTTGCTCTATTGGCTAGGACATTTGGAAAGGCGGGAATTATTGGTAAAGAAATTTCTTCGGCTGAGCCGAACTGTGAGTAAATATTGTCTATGAAATGCTGAAAATTTAATCCTTCATTGATATCTTTTAAGAGCCACTTTAACATTCTTGTAAATCCATATTCAAAATAACTATAGAAATTATCTTTTTTAAAAATTTCGTATAGAACCATCTATTTTTATACACCCATTTTTATTTCTGTTTTTATCCCTCTTTATTTCTGTTCTTTATTCCTTTGCTATTTCGCTATTTATTACTTTTCACTCTGCTTTCACTCCGCGCAAACCAATTTTTTCGAAGTATGGCTTTAACTTGTGCTGGAAATGTTCCATCTCTTCTTTGCTATAAGGTTTCAATGTTTCCAAAGCAGGATCTATCAAATTTTCTGAACGAAATTGTTGCAAGAAAAAAGCTTTGTTCGCTTTTACAGAGCTAAGATAATTGGCAATGTTAGTCAAGTCTTCGATTTTTACAAAGCAAGGAACGCAAGTAATTCGAAACTCGTAATCCTTGAGAGTCTTTACAATATCTATCGAAGCTTTTATTTTTTCGAGGTTTGTTTCTGTTCCAGTAGCCTTGTTGTATTTCTCCGGCTCGAGAGCTGTTTTTATGTCCATGGCTATGTAATCGACAAGCTTGTTTTCGATTAGTTTTTCTAAAGCATCTGGCCTAGATCCATTAGTATCGATTTTAACCAAGTAACCAAGCTCCTTGATCCTTTGGCACATTTGGCACAATTCTTCTAGGCTGTGCAGTGTTGGCTCGCCACCGCTTATCACAACAGCATCGATCCAGTTTCTTCGATTTTTGAGATAATTGAAAATATCATCTGAATTGATTGTAGGAAGAGTTTCTGGTTCCAGTACTAATTGCTTGTTGTGACAAAACGGGCACCTGTAATTGCAGCCGGGCAAAAAAATTACAGAAGAAACCATGCCATCATAATCCAAGAGACTTGTAGCAATAAATGATTTGATTGGCACTTGGGCAAACATCTTAAGAAATTTTTATTGTTTAGTTAGCCTTAGTTAGCCCCGCTTCTTTCATGTAAGCCTCGGCTACTTTAACATGGGGATCTATTCCATCAACGATTTGACCCCGGTATATTATTACTGGGATTCTTTTTTCTGCTGCGCCATACAAATCTAGTTCGCTGAGTAGCATTCTACCCTCTAGTGTATTGATATTGTAAAAAACAAAAGGAATCTGATGTTTTCTGAAATAGTCTTTTACTGCTTCGCACTTCTCACAACTTTGATTTATTCCATCTACTGGCTCGTAGCCAAACACCCAGATTCCGTCTTTTGGAAGCTCTCTAGCTTTAATATCATTAAACTCGATATTGCCAGTAACTTTGTATCGGTCTACCAGCTCGGCTTTTTTCCCTTTGTTCCAGCCGCTTACCTTAGAAAAATAACCCGTAACTCTTGTAACATAATCAACATTGTCCGATCCGCATGCACTACAAGTTTTTTCTAGGCCTCTATGAACACGGAAACAGTTATTGCATGTTGTAAATTCTGGCGAAAATGCTATTTGGGCGTTTCTAGTGTTTCTGAAAGTTTTTCTTACAATATTTGCTAAAGACTCTTTAGGAGGCTCGCTCTCTCCTAGCCATACATGTGATATAGCTCCGGCTTCTATAGGGTCATGGTACCGGCCTTCGAGATAGATTCTTGTCAAATAATCCAATGGAGCAGATATATTTAATTGAGTTGAGTTTGTATAGTAAATATTTCCTGTGTCTTGGTTCCCTTTGATTACTTTTCTCGATTCCGGGAAGTTTTCAAAATCAAGTTTTGCGAATCTGTAGCTCGTGGATTCTGCCGGGGTTTGTTCCATAACAAATTTCATTCCTTCCCTCTGCGAAAGTTGTTTTGTTTTGAGATACATGTAATTAATAACTTTCATGCCAAAATCGAAAGCTTCTTCTGATTCGTGAAGTTGTTTTCCGGTGTGATACTGCACCAGCTCGTTCAAGCCTAGCAAACCTATTAAATAAGAGGCGCGGTTCATTCTCAAGTAGGGCTCGCCCTTTTCTTTTTCCATTGCTAGTAGTGCTAGAGGCCCATGCTCTTTCATACTCAAAAGTTCTTCGATAAATTTTTTCTTGCTCTTGTGCGCACTTACTGCTAATTCCATCATCCTGTCGATTTCTCTGAACAATGCATCGGTGTCGCCCTTTGCTTTGTAAGCTGCTCTTGGCAAGTTCAAGGTAACATTTTGTAATGCGGTGTAACGCATTTTCCATGGCGTTTTGGCGTCTTCTAAGTCGCTTTGATTTAGCTTGAAACCTAGCCTACAACACTCAGATATCTTTGCTGTTTCACCTCTATCAAAAACAAAATAAGTGTTACCTTTTTTTGTTGCTACTTCACATATATGCTCCAAGAAACTTTCGTGGCCCTCTGTCCTGAAAAACTCTTCAGTTATATGCACCAATGGTTTTGGAAAGAAAAACGGCCTTCCTGTGCCGTCGCCGTCTTTGTAAATATCAAAAATGGCCCAAACGAATCTCTGAGCTTCTTTCTGATAGTCCTTGTATTTTTTTCCTGTTCTGACGCCACCAGGGCCAAGGGCATCAACATCCCTAAAGTGCCTTGGGATTTCCCAGTAAAAGTTCAAATCTGAAAAAATAGCTTGCCCGCCTCGTGCTACAGCTTGTTGCGAGTATTCGAAAATGAGTTCCTGGGCGAGTTGGTGCAGCTCTTTATCACTCATGCCTTCCAAAAAAGGTGCAAAGAAAATATTTATGGCATCCCAACCTATAGCGCCAGCGAAACTTCCTTGAAGAGCTGCCGAGAATTTTACCATGTGCGCAAGCAAAGTATGGGGATGTTTTGCAGGACGAGCAATATTCATTGCATTTGGTAAGCTAAGACCATATTTAATCAAATATGCAAGATTCTGGCCAGAACAATAAGGCCTGTCGCCAAAACCTAAATCATGCAAGTGTATATCACCAAGGGCATGAGCTTCTGCAACTTCTTTAGAAAACACTTCTGAAAGCATGAATTGCTTTTTGATGGTTTCCGCTAAAGTTAGGTTGGTGGCTTCGGGATTGTGAGGAATGTTAGCATTTTCTCTGTTTGGGTTCATAATTATGTCTCTTGCATCATATAGTGGAATAGCCAGCAATCTATACTTATTAGCATAATCATGTAAGCCAAAATCCAGGAGAGTGGCATAAGCTAAGCTTCTAATAAAATTTGTATCTACATTTTCGCCATATTTTCCATTCTTTATGTCTCTGTCGATAATGTGTGCGATTATGTGCGCTGTTTGTTGGGCTATTCCCGTTTCCTTTACAAGAGAGTCCTCAATTTTTTTGGCATCCCATTTTTCTAATTTGTAAGGGGTATGCACAAATATCGCTTTGTCAGTCGTTTCTTTATGGCCTTCCACCGCCCCAACTTTATTTTCTGGTTCGGGTATCATTTTTAACTTCTTCTAACCTCCTATTTTAACCTCTATTTTTTTGACTTTAGCTTAATTCTTTTATTGTCTTTTTGAAATCTCCGACATCCTGGAACTCACGATATACTGAAGCGAATCTTATGTAGGCTACTTTGTCCATCTTTTTGAGGTGTTTCATTACTAGTTCGCCTATAACTTTGCTCGGAACTTCAGGACCATAGGCCCTTATCTTCGCCTCAATTTCGTTGACTGTTTTTTCTATGGCTTCTTGGCTAATTGGTCTCTTCTCGCATGCTTTGGTTATGCCGATAAGTAATTTTTCTCTTGAGAAGGGTTCCCGGCGCTTGTCTTTTTTGATAACTTTAACATTAGTCTCGATTCGCTCGTATGTAGTGAATCTTTTTCTGCATTTTTTGTTCAGGCATTCGCGGCGCCTGCGAGTTACATCTTGAGAGTCCCGCTTGTCGAGAACTTTTGTTTCGCTAGAGCAATAAGGGCACCTCATTTTTATCTTTTTTACCACCTCGCGTTTATTTTCCGCTTAATTTGTTTTTTTATCCAATACTATATATTGTGTTTTAATTATAAAATATAACAACTTATAGTACTTACTTTATAAATATTATTATAAAGAAATATAGGTTTGTTTTTGGTTTCTTATAGAATTTTCATTCTTTAGCAACAACAACTTATTGCTAAGTGCCTTGGCTTTGTACAAAGCCATATCTGCAAGATGCAACATATGGCTGGTGCCTTTCTTTGAAAGCTGGGCTATCCCCTGCTTACGGTAACTCTCGTAGCCATCTTCAATCTCTTTCGAAGCTGCTGGGATCTTCGTTTCTGCTATCTTTTTCCTTAGTGGCTCTGCAATTTTCTTGGCTTTTTCAATAAGGAATATTAAGCAGTGCCCAAGCAAATATTTTTATATCTCGGTTTCAATGTATTTTTTGATTGTAAGAAAAGAGGCATAAAATGGTGGATCTTTTGAGTTTTCTTGGACAAATCATTGAACCTTTTTTCAGTTCAATCGTTTCAACGCCTTCGGTTCTTATAAGTATCTCTGTTATTGTGATAGTCGCGGCTTTGTTGGCATTTATTTCTAAGCTATTGAAACAGGAGATTATTATTGCATATGTTATTGCGGGGATAATCTTGGGGCCTTTGGTATTGGGGCTAGTTAAAGACAAAACACTAATCAGTGGATTTGCTGAAATCGGGATTACTTTCTTGTTATTTACAGTAGGCCTAGAAATGAGTTTCAAAAAATTGAAAGGAGCCATAAAAGATTCGTTGATTGCAGGCATAGTCCAAGTTGGTGCAGTAACCTTGGTAAGTTCTTTCATACTTGTTGCATGTGCATTTTCTAAGGTAGAGGCGCTATGGCTAGGAATCGCAATTGCCTTCAGTTCTACAGTGGTGGTTACTAAAATTCTGATAGACAAAAACGAGACAAATACCTTGCAAGGAAGGTTTATTGTAGGAATAATGTTAGTGCAAGATCTTATTGCAATAGTAGCTCTGGCACTTTTAACAAAGGAATTTTCTACTTACTTTATATTCCTTACTTTAACAAAAATGATAATTATCTTGCTATTGGCTTTTCTCGCTACATTTGTTGCAAATACTATATTCAAGAAAGCTTCTTCTTCTGTAGAGCTAATGTTCATAATCTCTCTTGCATTTCTTTTTGTATTTGTTCTAGCGACTTATGCACTAAAATTTTCTATAGCCATCGGGGCTTTTACAGCAGGGATCGTTTTAGCTAACACGCCATACAAACTAGAAATAGAAACTAGAACAAAAGCCCTTAGAGATTTCTTTTCTGTCATGTTTTTTGTTTCAGTAGGATTATTGCTAACACATTTTTCTTTTGAGCTAGTAATGCCTCTTGTTTGGGTGCTCTTGATATTAATTATTTTTGAACCACTGGTTACTGCCCTAATTTTGAGGCTACGGGGATATCAAACAAGGCCCTGTCTTGAAATAGGTTTTTCTTTTGCGCAGCTTAGCGAGTTCACATTGATTTTAATGCTCTCTGCGCTTAGCTTGGGGGTAATTAGCCAAAAAGCATTTGACCTTCTTGTTTTAACAGCTGTCATATCAATTGCAATAACCCCTTACACTATAAAACTGGGGAAACCCCTTTATCCAGTATTTAAATTTTTAGATAAAATTAGAACAAGTGCTAAAGAAGAAACTTATTCAATAAACAAAAAGACAATCTTTTTGTTTGGTTGTCATAGAATGGGATCTGTATTTTTGAAAAATCTTGAAAAGGACAAGGAAAAAATTTTTGTTGTTGACTTCAATCCAGAAATAATAAAATCTCTGGCCAACAAGGGAATTTCTTGTACTTATGGAGATGCCCGCAATATCGAATTTATAAATAGGTTACCTATAGAGAATGCAGAACTCATACTTTCTACAGTTCCAGAAAAAGAGGAAAACCTATTGCTATTGAAAACAATAAAAGCAAGAAATAAGCATGCTTTTGTTGCAGTTGTTTCAGAAAAAATACACGATGCTTTGGAGCTTTATGAAGCAGGAGCAGACTATGTAATTATGCCATTCATAACTGGAGCAGAACACAGTATCGAAATAATAAAAAATTTGAACAAACAGAAATTCAAAAAATACAGAGAAGAACAAATCAAATATTTAGAAGAATTACACAGGGTCTTATATTAACAAGGATAATTTATTAACAAGGAAATTAGATCACAAAGAAATCTTTTCTATTCCCATTTCTTTGAGTTGGGCTTTGGGAATGGTTTTGAGTAATTGGGAAACATTCGAAACATTACGCTTGGCCTTGGCCCATAACTGATTATTTTTGATGAATGCCGCTGGCCATTTCTTTCTGAAATCTTTAATATATTTTTCTGGCACGCTCAATGGGGGGCCTCTAACAATATAGTCCCTCGGCGGCTCATTCAAAATGAAATAAAATTTTGCTTCTAATGTTTTTTCATCAAACTCGAAATTGCTTTTCAAGATTTTGAACCCATTTTTCTTTAGCAAAAAATAAAGGAACTCGTAAAGTTTCTTGAGTTTTGCGCCAGCGATATCTACTTTATTTTTCGAGCTTATTGCTTTCAATATTACGAATTTTGCTTTTGATTTTTTTGCTATGTTTTTTAGTTTTTCTATATCACTTTTTTCTTTGAAAAAGTAACACTCGTTAGGGCTCTCTAAGAATTTTTTGGCTTTTTCAATAAATCTTTTTAGCGTTTCGTAGCTCAGCGCAGCGCATGCATTTCTCTCGCGCTGGACAGGATCGACAAGGATAATTGGAGAATGAAGTTTAGCTTCGTTCATCTCTTCGAGAATTTTTTTTTCGTTCTTGTAATAGTGTTTAGGGTCTATGATTATTTTTTCTTTCGTGTTCCAGTTTGTCGCGGCTTTGATGAACTTTAAGAAGGAACCATAATACGAGACAAGAACTTCGAGGGCATAGCCGCTAAAGCCCCTAACATAGGATTCTGCACCATAACAATCTGCTGCATAACAGAAAGCCTTGGCAAGCTTAATTTCATCTGCGAGTTTTTTGTTCTTTTTGATTTGGCTCAAGACATAAGAAACGTGTAATGGCGAAATGTCTGTTATGTTGATGGCTTCGGATGTTTTTTTTATCGCGAGGATCGGGATCAACTCTAGTGTTACATTTTTGAACTTGACTTGGAAATAATTGCGGGAGCCTTTCAAGATGGTGTATCTAATTTCAGCATGTTTCAATGCTTGTTCCAGAAACTTTGATAATTCTAGAGATTTTGTCTTGAATTTAGAATAAGGAAACAAAACAAAAATATCTACATCGTAATTTGTATCGCGTTTGACTAAAGTTTGTTTCGCTAGACTGCCACCTACAAAAATTTTTGCACCATATTTTTTGAGTTCTGGCTTTATTTTTGTTTCGAATTTGAGTAGAGTCTTGTCTAGAGAAAGTTTCTCCGATGGTGGTGGTGTTATCTTTTCAATAACGTTTTGTAATATTTGGTTTATGTTTGTCTTGTTTTTCATTTCTTCTCTTTTTTGTATGACGGGTTTGGCTATGGGAATAGTTATGGGAACATTTTTAAATTTATAAATCTAACTTATAACAAATCTAACTTATAAAACATAAGAAAACAAAGAAACTAAAAAGAGGTAAAAATGTTGAAAATAGAGGAAGGAATTGTAATGAGCTATTTTTGCTTTGATGTTGGGAATGAAATTAAGATTGAAGAAATTGAAAAGGTCCTTGGCAAAAAAGCAGAAAAAGTGCTTTTAACTTACGAAAGATTAACTCCAGAGTACGTTCAATACAAAACGCCTCCGCTATTCATTAGGGCTGGCATTGAGAGAATCAATGGTAAGGAATGGATGGTTGATGTTAAGATACATGATTTTGGTGTCATAACCGTTAGACTTTGGGCAAATATCAAGGGCACAACATATGAAATTACAAAATTAATGAACAAATCTGAAAATGAACTAAAGAAAAAAGCTATTGTGATTTTAGATAAAATTTTAGATGAAATAAAGGATTATGTTGTAAAGCCCCTAATAGAGGTCGAGAAAACTTTCAATAATTACAATATCTTTTTCGTGCAAAGGTTTGATAGGCATTGGAAGCCCCAAGACATTATTAAAAAATACGGTGATGAAATCGCACATTTTTTGAGATATGAAAGCAAGAGACTGAGCGAACAAGAAATTAAAGACATATTAAAGAATCCACTGTCTTATTATTCAGACGATTTAACTATTATTGATTTTAATTCTGCTTTAGTCTATGATCCTCGTAAGAGCTATGATGTGCCGGATGTTTTGGAATATGCGATAATCGAGTTGACTGAGCTAAGAGTTTATGATAATTTTCTTGATTCTGTGCTAGAAACTACTTATGATGAGCTTGGCAAGAAAAGATTTTTTGCTGGCGGCAAAATAATAAACAAACTTTCTCAAATAAAACTTGAGGTTTCAGAAGTCAAGGAAAAAGTTGAGAATTTTATAAAGCTTATAGATGATTCTTATCTTGGAAAAATTTATGTTGCCGCAAGCAACAAGTTCTATCTGGAGAAATGGAAGTCGAGCGTTAAGGAAAAACTCGATTTGCTAGAATCGCTATACACAAAAAGCTGGGATAGATTACAAACGGCAAGAAATGTGTGGCTCGAGGCAATTATTGTAATACTTTTTATACTAGATATAATTCTTATCTTATTGGAATTATTTGGGAAGAAAATCGGACTTTGATTTGGGCTTTGCTTTTTACTTACTTGACCAAAACCGGCTTTATCCTGTCTGCAATTTTCTTTGCATAAGAAAGCTTCTCTTTGGTCTCGGCAAAGATTGTGAAAAGTTTTTCGTCCTTTTTCACTGGCTCGCCTACATGTTTATACAAGAATATGCCGGCGCCATTGTCCGCTGGCGAGCCCGCCATCCTAGCGATTTTTGACATTTTTTTGTTCGAGATTTCTGTTATTGTTCCTGGCTTTTCTGAGAAAATATCACATTTGAATTTTCCCAAGGCAAGTTTCTCTTCGAGTTTGGATAATGAGCCTTTTTGCGCAGTGATAATTTGCTCGAATTTGTTGAATGCCTTGGCGGACTCAAGAATAGCCTTGCAGGTTTTTGAGGCCTCTTCTTTCGAGATATTGAGAACAAAGGACAAAAGCTCTGAGGCAAGATACAAAGCCCGATTTTCTAAATCTAATGGCCGTGAGGGATCTTGCCTTAACACTTTTATTATATCCTGCATCTCCAATGCGGGACCAATGCCGTTGCCAACAGGCTGGGAACCATCTGTTAGAGTTACTCGCAAGGCCAGGCCAAGATTGGTTGCGACTTTTTCAAATTTTTCTTTGAGCTTTTTCGCTGCAACAATGTTGGGCATTTTTGCGCCCTTTCCATAAGAGATATCAAGTAAGACATGAGTCGCATTTACTGCCAGTTTTTTTGACAAGATTGAAGCTATTAACTGAGCTTCGGGATCTAGAAAAAGGAGCCTTTCTACTTGGATTATCTTATCATCTGCTGGCGCCAGGCCAAGAGAGCCCCCCCAAACTAAACAGGCATTAGTCTTGTTTACTATATTTTTTATCTCATCTATACTAAACTCTACCTTGGCGATGGTCTCTATAACATCTGCAGTTCCTGCTGCGCTTGTTATTGCTCTAGAAGAGGTTTTCGGAAAGATGGCATTTAATCCAAGTTCATCTATCGCTGCCCCGATAATTGAAACTACAATTGGCGTGGTCCTATTGCCTTCTACACCGCCTATGCTGTGTTTATCTATTACTATCTTTTTATGAAAATTGAGTTGGTGGCCAGTTTTAACCATAGACTTTGTCAGGGAGGTGATCTCTTCGAAATTCATACCATTCAAGTATACCCCTGAAACAAAATATGCGACTTCGGCTTCTGTCAGCTTGTTATTTACTATATCTGAAACTATTGTAAAAATTTCTGTGAAGGTAAGGGCTTCTCCATGTAATTTTTTCTTTATATAATCTACGCTCAATGGTCTCAGGGCAGGATTGATATCAACTATCTCTTTGTTTCTCAGCTTTAACTCTTGAACTATTTCTTGCGAAAGAGCGATTTCTTCGCGGTCAAGAAGTGTCCCACTACCTGCAATGTCTATAGGCGCAACAATCTCTTGTTTTTTGTCATATCTCTTGATTCTTACTCTCTCGCCTACGTGCAAGTTAAGCCACTTCGCTGTGTCCTCATGAATTATCGCAATTGGCCTACCTGCTATTAACTGAAGTGCCTTGACTTTCAACAACATTTTCTGTTTGACTTGACCTCTTTTTTATTTTCAGTTTAACGGACAAATTTTATGTTGCCTGTCCTGTAGAGCTCAAGGAATATTAACAGATATTCCAAAACAAGAGGGCCTACAAAAATGCCTACTGGTCCTAGCAAGGCTAAACCCCCCAACATACCTATCAATGCAACAACCTCATTGAGCTTGCCTTTCTTTCCTACTATTGATGGCTTGACTATGTTGTCTATCCACGAAACTACCAACACCCCAAATATAAACATCAAAATACCATTAGTGGTGTTTCCTGTGGCTATCATAAACAAGCTTACAGGAACCCACACGAATGCGGGGCCTATAAATGGGATTATTGCGAACAATATTGCAAGAAGAGTGAAGAACAAGGGCGATGGAGCTCCAAATAAATAGAAACCAATGCCCGCAACAGCGCCCTGGATTATTCCTACAACTACTTGCCCGTATATAGTCGCGATTGTAATTTCTTTGGAACGTTTGATAAGTCGGTCATTGACCTCAACACTAAAAGGCAGAATCTCTTGTATGTATGCAATTATCCTAGGGCCTTCTTTTAGTGCATAGTAAGTAACGAATAACACTACGAATAGCTGTAGAATGATAGCAGGAGCATTTGTCAATACTGCCCCGACACTTTCAGTAAAGCTAGAAGTCAGAGTTATAATGGCCTGTTGAATTGTTGTTGTTATTTGTCTACTAAGATCTGGATTTTCAAATACCTTTGAGAGGAAACCGTTGATTAGAGTATAAAAATCAATTTTTTGTATCTGGATATAAAGATTGAAGGCTTCCTTGATCGTTATCTGCGCTATAAAGAAGAGCGCCACAGCCAGAACAAGAACCGTGATTATTGTTATAATCAAAGAGGTAGCAGAAGGATTCTTGATAAATTTGAGCATTCTCTTGTACAAAGGATTTAGAATAAATGCAAGGACAAGCCCAAAGATTATTGCGATAAAGAAAGGCTTGACAAGAAAGAATGTTAAGATAAGCAGAGCGAGCAAGATCACTATTGCTACTGTCTTTCTCGAAGTATAGTGGTCCGCGGGATTGTTCTCTTTTGGCATGATTATATACAGCTTAGGGCTTTTATAAAGTTTTTTAAATAAGAGAGACCTTATAAAGCAATATCAAAATGAGGAAAGCCATAGTAGCGGGACATTTTTACTTGAGCGACAAAAGTGGTTTGAGGGGCCAGGTCGAATCTTGCTTTTTTCACAAGCTGGGCCCGGGTTCATTGCCGAAAGCTTTAAGGCCAGCACCAAGGAAAATTGCGCTTATTGTGCCACACGCAGGCTACCCTTACTCGGGCGCTTGTGCGGCTCATGCTTACAAGGCATTAATGGAAGTGAAGAAAGAAGACATCGCGGAAACAATTATCTTATTAGGGCCGAATCATAGCGGCTATGGCAAGACCGCTTTTTCACTTTCATTGGAAAGCTTCGAGACTCCTTTAGGGCTAGTAGAAAACAACAAGGAGCTTGGAAAATTACTAATAGAAGAAGCAAGTTCTTTAGGATTGCAACAAGATGAAGCCGCGCACAAACTCGAACATAGCATTGAGGTACAATTGCCTTTCTTACAATTTGTATATGCTTTGTTCAAAAAGGAATTTAACATCGTGCCGATTGTAGTGTCCTCTATAGATTACAATTCTTGTGTAGAACTAGCCAAAAAAATTTACAATGTTTTAACAGAAAGATGGGTATCGAACAAGGTTTGTATTATAGCATCGAGTGATATGACGCATTATGGTATGGGCTATGGTTTCGTGCCTTTTACAAGTAATGTCAAAGAAAATTTGTACGCTCTAGATAAAGAAGTTATTTCCCATATATTAAAATTGGATTCTAACGGTTTTTACAAAAAAGCGACAAGGGCTACCATTTGCGGCTATGCCCCCATTGTCATAGCTATAGAACTAGCTAAACAACTCGGGGCTAAAAAAGCCGAACTTTTGAAATATTACACGAGCGGCGATATTGTTAATGACTACAGGAATGCTGTTGGTTATGCCAGTATTGCTATTAGTTAGAACTTTTACCATTGCTACGAAATAAATCTTTTTTTGAACTGATAGAAAATCTTTTTTTCTCGACATTTTTCTCGGAAGTCTAAAGGATAATCCGAGAATCTTTGGGTAATCCTCTCTTCAGGAAAATTTTCTAGTGAAACTTTTTCTAAATTACCATGGTTTTCTTTTATATTTTCTTCTATTTTTTGTCTAAGTCTTTCAAAAATCATCGGTATTAAATTAGATTTATTGCAGTTCAAGTTCATTTTCTCGAGAGGAATTTTATAATAAAAAGATTCAATAGAATCTTTTGGGGTTCTTGGAATATGTTTATCCCGAAATTCTTTAAGATCTAGATTTCTGAAGGGGCAGTTCCCACTATAATCTATTTCTAAATCTTTGAAAGTACCATAAAAAAAGAAATCGCTTGCACTTTTTATTTTTGGGTCATTTTTAAGAAGGTGAATTATATAAGTCCGGCATATGCCTTGGAGATTATACATTTTTGAAGCCATCGGAATTTCCGTACGATTCACCCGGATTATTGAAACTATTTCCTTGTTTTTATTATTTTTAGGATAACCTCTAAAATCAAAGAGTATTTTGCTTTCTCCATAATATCCTAGTACCGTTATGAGTTCTGACATTTTTTATTTGATTTTTATTTGACAATATCTCTTTTTTTAAATTTTTTCTTATTTTAGAATTTGTGTCACTTATTTGTGGTAACAAACAGAAAAGTTTATAAATATGGGTTCTGTTTATGGTTATGGCGTTTGAAAAAATACTGAGAAAAGTTATAGGGGCAGCGAATAAAATCAAGCCATATGTCGATTCTGTAGTAGACCCTACGCTTGTCGTGGGAGCGGCGAATGCGGGCATGCTTTATGGTTTGTTCAAGATTGGCGATAGCGATTTGAACGACCCTGCTAAAGTGTTAGCAATAGGCGCTGGCGCTCTTGCAGATTATTTTGCCAACAAAAAAATTGTCTTTCCTTTGGCCAAGAAAATAAGAGAAATTGACTTAAGAAAGGCCGGGGCTGGGCTAGAAGCTCGAATAGGCTCGTGGTTTAAAACAGGAGTATTGGCTATAACCATTGTAGCAACTGTACCATATGTTGCCAAAAATGTGAAACATATATTATATGAGGCTATCAGGCCAAATGCAGAACAGCTTATTTACAAAGGAGTTGATGTTAGTAATGTGAAACTTGCAGAAAAAGAGAGTGAGATAGGAAGAATTCAAAGAACTGAGAGATGGAAATATTTGACTGACAAATACGAGAAGATGTATGGGATGCCGCAATATACTCTTTACAAATTGATTATGGAAGAAAGTTATGGCGACCCAACTTGCATAAATGAGAATGATGGTGGGGCTGGTTTGATACACACTCAACCCGGAAAAGCACAAGAACTGGGATTAAAAGTTTATCAGAATTGTAATGCAATAATAAGTAAAGAACATGCAGAAGCGCTGGCCAAATTAATAAAAAGAGTCAAATATAATTTAGATAGCTTGAGTGCATATGATGACAGATTTAACAATGAGAAGCTCATCTCTGAAATCGCTAAAGAGCTTAAAAAAAATTATGAATTTTTTGGGGATTGGGATGCTGCTGTTGCAGCTATTAATACTGGCCGAAACGGAGTTTATAACAAGAATAGCGAGTTTACAAAAAAAGCTAAAAAGTATTTGGGCAGGGTAAATAGGTGGGAGGAAATCAGGAAGAATAAGAAGATTATGGCAGAAGCAGCAAAAGATTTCAACAGAAGGAACTATGAAAAAGGATTGACTTTTGACGGGTATGTTGGTTGGTTCAAGAATAATAATGGCAAGAACAGAAAGAAATAAAAAGGACAAATATACTAAATTTAAAATGAAAATAATAGATGATAAATTGAAAAAAAGCTATGAGATATTAGTTCAAGAATGTATTGATAGAGAATTTATGTTTAAACAAGAGAACCAAGATTGCGGTTTAGCGAGAAAGGTTACTGAAATTTATCTTATTCAATGTCCTAACAGATGTGAATTTAAGTGTTGCGGTTATAAAAAATTGAGTAGATAAGATTTAAAAGTTTCTCTTTCTTTTTTGGTTGCATGAAAGTTGGACCTTTGAACAAAAGTGAAGGTAAAATTCGTCAGCCAATAGTTACTGTAGCTGGACATGTCGATCACGGCAAGACAACTCTCCTCGATTCAATTCGAGGCACTTGTGTCGCGGCAAAGGAAGCGGGAGCAATAACGCAAAAAATTTCATTCACTTTAGTGCCGGCTTCGATTATTAAGGAAAGGTGTTCTAAACTTCTGGAACAGTTCAATATAACACTTGAAATTCCTGGCTTTTTGTTTATTGATACGCCGGGACATGCTGCTTTTACTAATCTTAGAAAAAGGGGCGGCGCGCTTGCGGATTTGGCAATACTTGTGGTAGACATAAACGAAGGAATTATGGAACAAACGCGAGAAAGCATCGAAGTATTGAAGGAGAATAAAGTGCCTTTTATTGTTGCTTTGAACAAGATTGATAACATCGCGGGATGGACAAGGCGCTCTGAAAATCTTGTCGAGAATATAGAAAAACAAGCAAAATTTACTAAGGATGAATTTGACAAGAAGTTTTACAAGATAATCAATGATTTCACGGCGCTTGGTTTTGATTCTGATTTGTTTTACAGAATAAGAGATTTCACTAAGCAATTAGCCTTGGTGCCCTGTTCTGCAAAAACATGTGAGGGGTTGCCAGAGCTTATTGTAATGTTAGCAGGCTTAGCACAAAAATTCTTGAAAGGCAAGTTGGTGATAGGGCCTGAAGGCAAAGGTACTATCCTAGAAATAAAGAAAGAGAAAGGTTTCACGACAATTGAGGCAATCCTCTATGATGGTACTCTCGAGAGAAAAGATAGTTTAATAATTGCTACTTTACAACAACCAGTCGAAACAAAAATCCGGGCACTTTTCGAGGCACTACCCTTGGGCAAGGGTTTTGAAAGTTGTGATAAAGTTGTTGCTGCTTCGGGGGTTAGGCTTTACTTGCCGGAAACTACAGAAGTAGTCCCGGGAATGCCTTTCATTGTTATTAAAGAAGAAACTAAAGCAGTTGAGGTAGAAAAGTTGAAAAGCGCACTACAGAAGGAAGTCCAGCAGCAATTGAAACTTGATAAGGAAGGCATTATTGCCAAGGCTGATTCTCTTGGCTCTCTAGAAGCACTGTTGTTTTTGTTGAGAAAAGAAGGAATAAAAGTCAAGAAAGCAGAAATTGGCAATATAAAGAGACAAGACATCGCCCTTGCTGTTGCAAATCTAGAAACCGATCCTATGAATGCTGTTATTGTTGGTTTCAATGTTACGATCGAGCCCGAAACTATTATTGATGAACGAGTCAAAATAATCGGAAGCGATGTTATCTATCATATAATCGAAGAACTCGTAAAATGGCGCACTGAAAAAGCACTGGAAATAGAAAGAAAGAAACTAGAAGGATTGGCATGGCCTTGCAAGATCAAAATCCTGAGAAATTGTTGTTTCAGACAAAGTAAGCCCGCAATTTTTGGTGTTAGAATAGAGGCAGGTATACTAAAACCAGGAACGATGTTAATTAATGAGAATGGCGAAGAAATTGATAAAGTCAAGAGTATGCAGTCAGAAAACAAAAGCCTAGACAAGGCCACGGCAGGAATGGAGCTTGCTATCTCACTGCCTAGCGTGACTTTTGGCAGGCAAATCAAAGAAGAAGAAATTCTTTACGCTGATTTGAACGAAGAGGATTTTCGCAAGCTGAAAGAAAACAAGAAATATCTCAACGCGAGCGAGATTAAAGTGCTCCAAGAAATTGCCGAAATAAAAAGGAAAAGCAAGGCAACTTGGGGTATCTGAACATATAAAGATTTTTAATATAAAGATTTTTAAATAGCTAAATCACAAGATTATTATGCCATTCAAATTAGACATCGGGGATCCTAAAAGCAAGAGAACAGTACATCTAGAAACAAGTAGCGAAGCTTTTATTGGAAAAAAAATTGGTGAAACAATCAGCGGCAGCGCAATTAAAGAGGTTCCTGAGTTTCATGATTATGAATTTATTATAACTGGCGCTACCGACAATGCGGGGTTTCCTGCTTTGAGCATTGTAGAGGGTTCTGGAAGGAAAAGAGTATTGTTGACAAGAGGCAAGGGCATGAGAACTAAAAAGCCGAAAGGCTTGAGACTAAGAAAGCTCATCAGGGGTAATGTAATTGCTAGTGACATTGCCCAGATTAATTTGAAAGTTTCTAAACAAGGGACCAAGACATTCGACGAGATTTTTGGTAAGAAGGAAAATTCCGAAGCAAAAGAAAGCGAGGCGAAGGCAGAAGCAAAAGTAACTTCGGGCCCGGCTTCTTAAAGAATAAGAAACTTTCTAAGGTTTATTAATAAACCCCGATTTAAGATGAATGAGCACATTTATTCTCTCAACCTGAACCTAGAAAAAATTTTGGCAAGAGAAAAAATAGTTTTAGTTGATTCTTCGTTCTTTTCTGTCGAATGGAACCTGGCTGAAGCAGCTTACGATATAAAATCTTACAAGGATTTTGATAAAAGGAAACTGAAAAAAGTTATAGAAAAACTCGAAGGGCATATAAAATTATTAGAACATCCCAAAATTAAGATGTTGCCGGAAAACATAACAGAACTCCAGAGATTTCAGCAAATAGTAAGCGAAAAGGCTTCTTTTTTGGGCAATAGGTACCGGTGTTGGAACAAAAAGAATAAGCCAGGAACATTTGTTGATTATACTGGAGTAAAGACAGAAGTAAATGAAAAAAAAGAATTATTCGAAGAACTATGTCTTCTCGTTTTGAAAAGAACAAAAGTTGCAAGGCCATACAAGCCAAACACCCAAGATTATACTTCTCTCTGTGAAATTATTAGAAAAATAACAGAAGCGGAAAAATTGAAAGGACCAAAGAGAATTCCAAGATGGTACAAGCCCAAGCCCAGAAATGAACCAGAGAACAATTATACTGATGAAAAGATAATTGCGGCTTTGTTAGAATCGACTCTCAATGAGCCAGTTGCTGTGATCACTAAGGACTATCATTTGCGTTTGATTTTAGAAGAAGTTTGTGAGTTGTTGTTGTGCCGAGAACTTTGGCCTTACAATAAAAAATAACCAGACTAATGAAAGAAAAACCTGCATCCTTATATTATTATAAAGTTCACAAAGAAAGTTTGCCATTTTTCAAGGAAAAGCTCGACAAAGGTTGGCATGTTTTTAGCACAAACTGCTTCTATGGCCGGGAAAAGTTCGAACTTAGATTCCCTTGCGAAAAATTGATAGACAATAAGGATAATTTGGCCGAAAACAGAGAAGACGTAGGCTATCGCGTGGACCATCTTACTGAACTGAAGACGAAACATGCGATAGTTGACTTTCTAATAAAAGCAGAAAGAAGCTAGAAAATGTATAAAGATTTTTATTTTGTTATTACTTTAAAGGAAAAATTTAAATATGGAAACTTCTTGTTGGTATTATGAGAGAAATACTTGATGAGAGGGTTAGTAAAATAGTTAAAGAGATCGTTGAGGAGGCTAGAACATACCTAGAAAAGACTGGCGATGACAAACGTTATCTTCATCCTAGGGAGTTCTTGATGATAGCGAAAGAGGCTATTAAAGAAGGAACAAATTTTATGTTGAATAGAGCACATTGCAATGGTGGCTATGTCCATCAACTCACATACCAAAACATTGTTTTTATTACGGCATCAGATAAAAGAATTAAATTAGATTATGAAAAATAAAATGTCATTTTTATTAGATGCGGATTCTACTCAAGATATAATTTATAGAAGGATCAACGATGAGGCGAAGCCACAATAATTGATTTTGGGGAAGACGGAAGAGTATATCATGTTTTTATTGTAGATGGAAAAAACAATGAAATCATGGAATACAAAGCAAATTCAAAAAATAAAAAAGATGCAGAGGTCATTAATATTGCCGAAAGGTCCCTTAAAAAGATCATGGAGTTCGTGCAGGGTTATCTAAAAAAAGTAAAAGCAATAGAGTTTGATACTTTTTGTGATGCTCTGAAGCATGGGGGCAAACTTGTTCTTCAAAATAAATTACAAAAAAATAAAATAGACAATATATTTATTTTCATGCCTTGCAATACAAAGGAGACACTTATATAACAAAAACAGATTATTCTGTAGACAAATTTCCGGTTTAATCAATAAAGTTTAAAAGTTTGTTTTCTATTGTTTCTTAATGCAAAAACTACAAGAAACTCAAATCGCTTTAACAAAACAGCCTTTACTGAACATTGGCATAGTTGGCCATATCGATCATGGCAAAACTACTTTACTTTATCAGCTTACTGGAGTTTGGGCTGACAAGCACAGCGAGGAACTAAAGCGTGGCATTACAATCAAGCTGGGCTATGCTGATGTTATAATAAGAAAGTGCGAGAAATGCGGCAAATTTACAACGCACAAGGAATGCGAGTGCGGCGGCAAGACTCGCGAAGTTGAATACGTAAGTTTTGTCGATGCTCCTGGCCACGAGATGCTTATGGCAACAATGTTAGGAGGCGCAGCCATAATTGATGCTGCCTTGCTTGTCATCGCGGCTAACGAGCCCTTCCCTCAACCACAAACTAAAGAACATTTGCTCGCGCTAGAAGCTAAGGGCATAAAACAAATTATTATTGTTCAAAACAAGCTTGACTTAGTAACCAAGGAACAAGCACTGAAACAATACGAAGAAATCAAAAAATTCATTAAAGGAACTATTGCCCAAGAAGCTACAATTGTGCCAATATGTGCACAACAGGCAATAAATATTGATGCTTTGCTCGAAGAAATAACCAAGTTAGTCGTGCCCAAAAGAGATGAGAAATCTAAACCCATATTCTTGGTTGCCAGGAGCTTTGACATAAATCGCCCCGGCACCAAACCCAAAGACTTGAAAGGAGGCGTGCTAGGCGGGACATTAAGACAAGGAACGCTTCATGTTGGCGATGAAATTGAAATAAAACCCGGAGTGGCTTCGAAAAAACATGATCAAACAATTTACAAAACCATTAAGACGAAAGTTCTCGCGTTGCGGGCAGGAAACAATGATTTGGAAGAAGCATTGCCTTCAGGAAGCTTGGCCATACAAACTTCTCTTGATCCTTTTTTCACGAAAGCTGATGCTTTGGCAGGCTGTGTTGTTGGCTTGCAGAATTCTTTGCCAGAAATTGCTTATAAAATTATGATAAGGACTAATTTGTTCAAGGAAATCGTTGGTTCCAAGGAGCAAATAAAAATAGAACCGATAAAACTTAACGAGTATCTTATGTTGAGCGTAAACACTACAACGACTATAGGGACAGTTACAAGAATCAAAGGCAATGAAGTTGAACTCGCTCTAAAAATTCCTGTCGTGCCTTTCAAAGGTGAGCGAGTTGGTTTGGCAAGAAATTATCAAGGACACTGGCGTTTAATTGGGTGGGGGGAGTTGTTATAAATTGTAAAAATAATAGGACAAAATATGTTTTCTCTAGCATAAATTATTTTAAATAGTTAGAAAAAATCGCTAAAGCCTCAATAAGCTTTCGATATTTCCATTTCGCAAACATACTTATTAGCGAGAGCTATGTCGAGCAAAATTTTATATAGGATTAGAGCTTCGACTAAGCAGATTGAGTTTCAAGTGCTTAGCATCAAAGTACCAAAGATGCTAAGCTTTCATGATAGAAAAAGTCATCGCAATTCATCTACATCTTGAAAGAGTGTAGATTTCTTGCGATAGGATTAATAATCAAAAATTTAGCTAGTTAGAAATTTGAAATAATTGTTATAGAATAGTTAATATTATAAATATCTTCTCATTTTGGTTCTTATGTCATACAAGTGTAAAATTTGTGATAATCCCTTAGCTAAGATTGCTTACATTGCTCTAATCAAATACAGAGACCCTGAAACGATTCCGATTGAATCTGTTGTTGAAGCGCTTCGGGAAAGGAATTTTGTTTGCGACAATCTGGAATGTAAATTAGAAATATCAGATTTGCTCTCAGAAGGTTACAGAGACAGGGATACTTTCTTGTTGCCATTGAAAAAAGAACTGCTTTATAGCAATAATATTTTATCAGATTTGGGAAAAGGAATGATTGCAAAATTTATCGATGATTACGAAAAAGCATTGTTGCGCTCAAAACAAACAAACCAAGACAAATCCATTGCGAAAGAGCTAAGCCAATGAAATGTGTCTCATACTCGCGGAGGAAATCATTGAAAAAACGGAAGAAAGAATAAAACATGAGAAAAAGCAAGAATAATGAGCCTTGTTTTTCCAAAAGTTTCTTGAATCTAGTATTTTTGCCTTTCTCCTTTATGTTCTTGAATCCCAACAAAATGAAAAATCCAGCCAGTGCATAAAAAGATTCGTAAAGCTGTGTTGGATGTCTTGCAAAATCGTCTCCGACTTTAATTGCCCATGGTAACAAGGAGGCCCTGCCATAATCATCCCAATTTAAAAAGCACCCAATTCTTGTAATTGCTATAGCAAGCAAGATGTAAGGAGCTACCAAATCTAAAATTTGCATGAATGTTATGTCTTTTTGTTTTCTTGTATAGAGCCAAATAAACAGCAATGAAAGAAAAGCACCATAACTCGTAATGCCGCCTTGCCATGCTGCTATAATTTCAATAGGCTTTTCTATGAAATATGAAAGATGTTCCAAAACATAGAACAAACGCGGGCCTATAATCGCGCCTATCAAGACAAGCAAGGCAATGTTGTAAAGGTGGTTATCCTTAATACCTTGTTTCTTGGCTTCACGCCAAACCAGGAACAAAGAAACAACGAAGCCTACAACAAACATGAAGCCCCACGTGAAAACCTTGAAGTTTCCTATCTGAAACAAAGTATGCAATGGGGTAAATGAAATCATAAAATAAGAAAAAAAAGGAGCTATAAAAATTTTGCTCAAATTTCTTCACGCCATTTTTCTTCGAGTTGTTCTCTCGAATAACGCAATTTTTCATATTTCTTTTTGTATTTCTCGATATCATAACCTCGGCTTTCTAGCTCGTTCAATCTTGCAGTCAAAGTATTTTCTGGCTTCGGGTCATAAACTTTCGGCTCTTTCAAGCTTTTTTTCATAGCGCCCAACAATTCAGTTAATTCAGTACGGAGTTCTTTTGGTAATTTTTTTAACTTTCCTTTTAGCTTTTCCATAACTTCTATTTTCTTTTCTATTTTATATATTTATTATGTCACTATACAATAGTAACAAATAGAAAGATTTATAAATAACTTTTTCCTTTGTATTTTATCAAATCTCGAAAATGGCAAAGAGAGCAAATAAAGGAATCAAGTGGAAGTACATCCCTCGAGAAGTGGTAAGAATCGTTAAAACATACACCCCGCCGGCGTACTTTTTGAGGCTTAAAGAAATAACCGGGCTCAATAATTTTCTTTTCTCATTTGTTTCTGACGAAGATAAAAATGTCCTTGCGAAGATAGACCCGGACGAGGGGAAAATAAATTTATTTTTAGATAGGATAGAAGAACGTTTAGAAGAAGATTTCAAAAACAAGGACAAGAGAAATATTGCAGAGGCGTTTATCTTATTTCACGAATTAAGACATAATTTCCAGAAAATAAACCATAGGTTCTATGCTGGGTTATATGCCGCGAATATGGCGTATCAACAGAAAATAGAAGATGAAGCAAACAGCTTTGCGCGTTATGCTATTGAGGAATACATCACGAAGGAGAAAAAAGGCGCTGAGAGGAAAATGTTCTTTGATTATGAAATGGGGGTATTAAGTAAATTTTTTAAAAATATTCAAAAATAAAGAAAGAGTTTGAAAATGAGTAAAGAAAGAAAAGCTAAGAGAAAAACAAAGGCAATTTATCGGACAGTACGGAATTTATACAACGAAATATCCCATAACAAAGGGATTTTTGAGGAGCTCGACAAAATTGACAGGGCATACAAAAATTTAGAAGAAATAAAAGGTTGTGGTTGCCCAGATCCAAATCCTCTTTTGGCTTTACTTCTTGGGGTAAATGAGAGAAAATCAGAAGCAGTAAAACGAAAAGGGATTCAAAACAACAGACATATTTTGGAAATTATAATTGTGGATACGGTATTTAGATACCTTTTGAATAGTTCGTACGAGGAAGTAGGTCCAACAGGTCCAACAAACCAGGATTCAAACCCCAACTTGAAATTTGAAAATTATTTAGAATTATTCCTAAAACAGAAAGACCCTCGCATGGCCAGAAAGAAAAAAGTCGCAGGGGGCTTTTTCAGGAAATTATTTGGAAGCAACAAGGAGGAAATTGATAGTAAAAAGGCAGATGAAAGGGCAGATGTCGGCGCAGTCCTAGAAAATTTAGGATTGCCCAAGGACAAATTAAAGGAATACTTCACCAATAATCTAATTAATCAATATGCTAATTTTGTGAATATCTTAACAGAAATTAACTATGAAACTGCCAACGAAGAAATTTCTGTAGGGCTCTTAGAAAGTTTTGAGTCAGCTGAGAATTCTTTGAAGAACCTCAAGAGAATTGGCCTCGAAAAACAAATATATATGAAAAAGGGTAAACAAGAAAAAGATTTATCTTTGGAAGACATTTCCAAGATAGCTCTCAGATATGGAGAAAAAGAATTAGACATTATTGAACAAAATCTTCCTTTGGCAAGTATTTCCTTCAATAAGTGGTTTTTCCAAGATTCTGTTCAAAACCATTATAATTTTTTGAAAAAATTTATTAGAAAAAGATCAAAAGAAGAGTATCTAGAAGAGAAAATTTCTAAACTCGATGAAATTATAGAAATGAAAAAGAAAGTTTTTTCAGAAGAAATAATGAAGTTACAAGATACACTTTACAAGAACGCAAAGGAAAATGCCGAAAAAGGAAGTCAAGAATACAAGAAGTTTCTTGAAGAATTTATAAAATTATCAATCAACTATAGCCAAATTTTGGAAGAAGAAAAAGGAGACATCGATGTTCTTTTTAGAGTTTATAAAAATCCTGATTTGTACATTTCAATTAACGAGAAAAATGAGAATAATTTATTACCTCTTTATGTTTTTTACAAAAAACTTCCAGAAGCAAGTCTCGTTAAAGCTGTTTTGGATGTTGAACTTGCTTACCTAAAAGCACTAAGAGAAAATCCAGGAAAAATCAAATAATTTTCTTGATTTTATTATTGTGAGAGCGAAAGTTTTATAAATGCTGAGTGCGCAAAAATTATGCTAAAATGTCACGAATGAGTGCCTTAATAATGGTCATACATTAAGGTATGATGTTGTAAGGGCAGTTATTCGTAACTCGACGATTCTTTTGAGGTTTAAAGATTTAAGTAAGGAGAAAAGCCATGAGTGTCTTTTCAATGATTTGCTTAATGAATGTTTGTGGATGATTGCGACTTTCCCAATTCCAGTTTATCCTGCTGGAGAGTGCTGCTATCAGAATCCGACTAAGCCATGCAAGTTACAGGCTCTTCGCAAGAAGAGTGCTGGGCGAACTGCTGAGTAACACGTAGCTAACCTACCCTTGAGCGCGGGATAACTTCGGGAAACTGAGGATAATACCGCATAGACGAAGAAGGCTGGAATGCATCTTCGTTCAAACGCAAGGCTCAAGGATGGGGCTGCGGCCTATCAGGTTGTTGTTGAGGTAATGGCTCAACAAGCCTATGACGGGTAGGGGCGCTGAGAGGCGGAGCCCCCAGAAGGACTCTGAGACACTAGTCCTAGCCCTACGGGGTGCAGCAGGCGCGAAAATTCTCCAATGCGCGCAAGCGTGAGAGAGGGATTCTGAGTGCTAATCCTTTGAGATTAGCTTTTGCCATGTATAAAAAGCATGGCGAATAAGGACTGGGCAAGACCGGTGCCAGCAGCCGCGGTAATCCCGGCGGTCCGAGTGGGACTCACTTTTATTGGGTCTAAAACATCCGTAGCTGGCTTTGTAAGTCTTGTGTTAAATTGTTGGGCTTAACCCAACAGCTGCACAAGATACTGCATAGCTAGAGACTGGGAGACGTAGCGAGTACGGCCGAGGTAGCGGTAAAATGTGTTAATCTCGGCTGGACTAACAATGGCGAAGGCACGCTACGAGAACAGCTCTGACGGTGAGGGATGAAGGCCAGGGGCGCAAAATGGATTAGATACCCATGTAGTCCTGGCTGTAAACCCTGCTCACTAAACATCGTGATCTCCTCGAGAGATTGCGGTGCTGAAGGGAAGCCGAGAGTGAGCTACCTGGGGAGTATAGTCGCAAGACCGAAACTTAAAGGAATTGGCGGGGGAGCACTACAAGGGGTGACGCGTGCGGTTTAATTAGATTCTACCCCGTGAACCTCACCAGGAGCGACAGCAGAATGAAGGTCAGTCTGAAGGGCTTACCTGACACGCTGAGAGGAGTTGCATGGCCGACGTCAGCCTGTGTCGTGAGATGATCTGTTAAATCAGGTAACAGGCGAGACCTGCGTGTTTAGTTGCGATCCGGTAAGGAAGCACTCTAAACAGACTGCTCCCGCAAGGGAGAGGAAGGTGCAGGCAACGTTAGGTGAGTACGGCCCGAATCCCCTGGGCGACACGCGCGCGGCAATGGCTGCAACAATGAGTTGCAATGCCGAAAGGCAAAGCTAATCCCAGAAATGCAGCCCTAGTTCAGATTGAGGCTTGCAACCCAGCCTCATGACGCTGGAATCCCTAGTAATCGGACGTTAGCAGCGTCCGGTGAATAATGTCCCTGCTCCTTGCACACACCGCCCGTCAAACCAACCGAGTTATGCTTTGGTGATGTCCTTCGGGAAGGAACCTCAGCATGACAAGGTAGGTTAAGTCGACACAAGGTATCCGTAGGGGAACCTGCGGATGGATCACCTCCTATAAATTTTCTTTAAAAAAGAAAAAGTCGAGACGAAACTGCCCTTACAACAACTTTAAAAATACTGCAGTCCTGTAAATAATACGGGCCTGTAGTTCAGCGGTAGAATGCCTCCCTTGCACGTGGGGGAAGTGTCCCTTCACAACCCTCCCAAGAGCGGAGGAGGTCGTGGGTTCGATTCCCACCGGGTCCATTACCATAAATTTCTATCGCAAAAGAAAAGCATCAGAAATAAAAAACAAAGAAATAAAAAACATGTTCATCACATGTTCATCAGCAACGTCGGAAACGTTGCAATTCTTCAGATGAAAACAATCTTTTAGAAAAGATTGTATCAAGAATCCCAAAAAATTCAATCAAAAGATATATGACGCTGGCAAGCAAGGCTTGTCGGCCGAGTTGATGCTGAAAAAATCTTTTAGGAAAAGATTTTAATGCAGATGAGACACTGTAGGAAGCACAATACTAGACATAAATTTATAAAGGATTTATGAATGGTTGGAAGCGTCAAGTTTGTTTTCAAGCTGTTAGACGGATGACTTGGCTTAGACTGCGAAGAAGGACGTGGCAAGCTGCGATAAGCTTGGGGGAGCCGCATGCAGGCTTTGATCCCAAGATTTCCGAATGTGAAACATTAGCCATGAAGAATGGCTAGCTCTCCTTAAACAAGAGAGCGCATACGCCGGGAATTGAAACATCTTAGTACCGGCAGGAAAAGAAAACAATAGTGATTCCCCTAGTAGCAGCGAGCGAAAAGGGAACAAGGCAAACCGAATCCCTTGTCGAAAGATAAGGGAGATGTGGAGTTGGCTGGGTTACACCTAAAGCTATGAAGTTGAACTTCTCTGGAAAGAGAGGCCATAGAGAGTGATAGCCTCGTAAACAGAATAGCTATGGTGAGTGCCCATGTCCAAGAGTAGCGCGTCCCGGTTAGGACGCGTGAATATGGTTCTACTAAGAACCAACTTTAAATATGGGTCTAAGACCGATAGCGCACTAGTACCGCGAGGGAATGTTGAAAAGAACCTCTAGCGAGGAGTGCAAAGACCTGAAATCTAACAGCGATAGTCAGTTACTGCTTTTCACTTCTTTGCAAGTGAAGAGTTGTAACATACGTTTTGGAAAACGGGCCAGGGAGTTAACGTTAGTGGCGAGGTTAAGTCTCTTTGAGATGGAACCAAAGCGAAAGCAAATGCTCGTATCTTGCATTTTTGCAAGAAAGGAGCAGTGTCTTAATGGCATTAGTCACTAGCGTTAGACCTGAAACCAGGTGATCTACTCGCGAGCAGGATGAAGCTTCCCTAACGGGGAGTGGAGGTCCGAACAAGTGTTGTGGGCAAGCACTTTGATGACTTGTGAGTAGGGGTGAAAAGCCTATCTAACCTGGCGATGGCTGGTTCCTGCTGAAATATACTTTCGTATAGTCTCTTGTTAGTTGGTTATCACGGTAGAGCTACGGATGGGGCATGCGGGCGAGTTTTCTCGTCGGTGTCCTTTCCAACTCCGAATGTGATAACAACGCAGCAAGGGAAACAGGTGTGCGGGGTAAGCTTGTACACCGAGACCGGAACAACGGAGACTAGAGTTAAGGTCCCTAAATGTTAACTAAGTGCTTTCGAAAGGAGTCTTGATTCTGAGACAGTGGGGAGGTAGGCTCAGAGGCAGCCACCCTTTAAAGAAAGCGTAACAGCTCACCCATCGAGAATCAGGGCACTGAAGATTGACGGGGCTAAGTTAACTACCGAGACTCTGGTGTTTTTCCTTCGGGAAAAACAGGTAAGCAGGCGTGCTGTTTGGGCAGAAGCTTCTTCGTAAGAAGGGGTGGACCGAATAGCAACGAAAATCCTGGCACTAGTAGGATCTTACTTACGTGAGAGCCGTAAGGGTCGTAAGAGCTAGGGTTCCTCGACAATGTCGATCAGTCGAGGGTTAGCCGATCCTAACTGTGTCCTTAACTGAGACACGGGAAAGGGAAGCATGTTAATATTCATGCGCTGCTTAACATCGTAGAAATTCTTGATAACGCTTCGGGATAAGCAGAGTGTATCCGTAAGGACATCTCTTGCGAGAAAGTTGTGGAGTATCGTAATGATGAGAAGCAACTGAATTGCAGGGGCGAAAGTCTGTTGATTCCTGGAGCCCGTGAAAAGTCAAGAATGGAGATGTTAAGCAATCGTACCCTAGAACTTGCACTGGTGCTCTTGCTGAGAAGGCAAAGATCTGCAAGCTTAAAGCTGGTAAGGGAACTCGGCATATTGGTCCCGTAGCTTCGGTAGAAGGGATGCCTATATTCGTGTTTAGAAAAATTTAAACGCGAAGGTAGGTTGCAATAACAAGGACCGCCCGACTGTTTATCAAAAACGTAGCCAAGTGCTAGGCCGAAAGGCTTCGTACACTTGGTGAGACCTGCCCAGTCGCGGTGTTTAAAAGTCCTTTTCAAGGGACCTAAGACCCGTGAAACGGCGGGCCTAACTGTGAGGCTCTTAAGGTAGCGTAATACCTTGTCGTCTGAATGGCGACTTGCATGAATGGTTTAACGAGGTGGTCACTGTCCCTACCAGCGAGCTTCCGAACCTCTCATCCTGGTGCAAAGACCAGGGACGTCTAGTGGGAAGCGAAGACCTTGTGGACCTTTACTGCAACTTGTCGTTGTTTTTTGTAAAGGGATACATAGAGTAGCTAGGAGAGATGAAGTGTAGCTTTGGCAAAGCGGATCGAAAGTGTAACACTAGCTATCTTTTTGCAAGAAACTAACTCGAAAGAGGACAGCGGCTGGCGGGCAGTTTGGCTGGGGCGGCACCCTTCCGAAAAGATATCGGAAGGGCCCAAAGGTGAGCTCAACATAGTTGGAAACTATGTGTAGAGCGCAGGGGCAAAAGCTCGCCTGACTGTGTTGCGCAGAGAGAGCAATGCAGATGCGAAAGCAGGGCCCAGCGAACTCTTGAGGCTTTTTAGTGGGGCCCAAGAGTGACAGAAAAGGTACCCCAAGGATAACAGGCTTGTCGCACCCGATAGTCCATATTGACGGTGCGGTTTGGTACATCGCCGTCGGCTCTTCCTATCCTGGCTGTGCACAAGCAGCCAAGGGTGTCGGGGTTCACGCATTAAAAGGGATCGTTAGCTGGGTTAAGAACGTCGCGAGACAGTTTGTTTGATATCTACTAGACGTGTTGTTGCCTGAGTGGAACAAGCAAGTAGTACGAGAGGAACCTTGCTTGGGAGCCTCTGGTTTAGCGGTTGTCCTTACAGGGCAGGCCGCGCAGCTACGCTCTAGCTGATAAGAGCTGAAAGCATCTAAGCTCGAAGCAGCCCGCGAAAATAGGCAACTAAGGCCGTTGTAGAAGACAACGTTGATAGAGTTGGGGTGTAAGACCAAAGGCAACGATGGTTTCAGCCCGCAACTACTAAAAGCCTTATCTAAAACTTGATGCTTTCAATCGATTGTGCTTTCTACAGTGTCGATTTTTTGGTTTTCTCTTTTTTTGGGTCGTTTCTTTCTTATTGGAAATTGTTCTTTTGCCACAACAACCTTTATAAACTCTGGCTACAACTCTCTTTGCTAAACAAAGGAAAATGAACAAGAAAGGAAAGAAAAAATTGTATTTTGATAAAGGAAATTTGATACAATTGTTCTACAATCCTCTCGAGGAAATGGTCTCGAATAGCGAGGTAATCAAGTTGTCTTCCGGATTTAATGAAAGTGATGCAAAGAGAGTAATGAAAATCAATTTGGCCAGCCTAGTTCATTTTGTTGCTTTGAAAAAAAGCGAGATAAAAAGGTTTCGTATTAATGACGTCTTGGGGGCAACAATCATAGGAGAAAAAAATTGTGCTGCAGTTGTCTCATATACAGAAAAACCGGAAGACTCAAAATATTACGAAATTAATATTGAATATATAGCAAACGGATTTTCAGCATCGAAAATAGAAAGCTATTTTGAAGAACAAGAGGCAAGAGTTGTGAGAAATTTTATGAAAGAAGCAATGAAAAAGAGAAAGTGAGGAGAAAAGGGCGTAAGAGCAATAAAAAAGAAAACTCATGCTGCCTTACAAAGTTAAGTTGAATTTTGAATCGGATTTTAATGTAGTTTCAATAGTTTTAATTAAAAATGGCATGCAAATTGAATGAAGCATTATTGAAAGAATTCATCAAAGACAGAAAAGCTGGAAAAACTATAGGGCAATTGTGCGAAAAATACAAACTTGGGCGCAGAACCGTTTCTAAATACATATCGCAAGGAATTGCCAAGGGATATATGACAAAAGAAGAAAATGAAAAAATAGCAATAGAAAATTTAAGAAATGCGTGGCGAGATGTAGAAAAACTTAGGGCAGGTGGAAAAAAAGGAGGGCTATCTTTGTGGTATGGTGAAAAACATGAAAAATCGAGAGAAAATTCATTAAGAGCCCTAGAAAATTATAGGCATGGGCCAAACATAAAAGATGTTTTGTTCAAATCTGGCGATGAAACTCTTGTTTTCCATTCAAAATTGGAAAGATACACTGGTGTTTTTCTCGAGCTTATTGGTTTCAAGCTAGAAGAAAGAAAAAATTTTCATGTGCCTCTCGAAATTATGGTTGATGAAGAGAAGAAAAAAATATGCATTGATTTTTTAATTGATAATTTAGCCATAGAAGTGCATTCATACAAAGGAAGAAGGCTAGACGAAGATAATAACTACGAAGAAATAAGAGGCGAATTAACAAAGACGCTTGGCCTTGAATTGTTCGTAGTAAAAAGAGAATCTGATCACTATAATTTGTTATTGAAACTAAAACCCGAAGAAGCAAAAAATTATTATAGACTAAAGAGGAAGGCTAGAGAAATGATAAAAGATTACGAAGAGTCAACAAAAAGTTTAGATGAAGAAGACGAATCCAATCCATTTTTATGACTAGATAAATCGTCTTACCTTTTTTATTGTTCCAGAGACGCCAACACATTTCAAATCAGCTAATGCGAGCGCGGCCTTGACAAGCAAAACATATTTTGTTGTAATGCTTACAATAGCATAATTTTTCCTTAGCTCGATGAACAAGGGGCCTGCTTTGGCATAACCATAAATTCCAAGAAAATCAAGAATTGCCTTATCAATTTTTTCTCTTAGCGCTTTTTCATTGATTTCTTGTTTCGTTGGTTTGATAACAAGGTAGTGTCTTTTTTCTCGCAGTGTTGGCAATAGTTTTAGTTTTTTTTCTAGCCCTGGCCCAGGCCCGCTGGGCCCACTGGCTGACGAGGCGGAACTGGCTGGCTTTTTTCTTGTTTTATTTTTCTTATCGCTTTCTTTTGCCATTTTTATTCGGGGCCACATTGCCCTTTTACGCAACTACAATTACTAATTTTGCAGTTGTAGAGCGCAGTACAGACTAACTGGTTTTGTGGGGGGCAATCTTTTAGTTTGTCTTCGTAAACCTTGGCCAAAGTTCTTGGAACGCAGGCCTCCGTGCCTCCCATGTTGCAAGGGCAACAAGTCACTTGAACTTTGACACAATCGTCATTAGTAAGACACTCGGCCCGTGGCGAACAGCCTTGCTGACCACTAACTAAAACAAGAATTAATCCCAAAAAAAATATTGCAATTACTAGTGTCTTGGATAGTTCCATAAATAAAAGAAAATTAAGAGATTAAAAAAGGTTTCGGAAAAAGAAGAAAATTTGTTGGCATAAAACTCTGCAACACTTTTGAACAGCCCCACCGTCGACCAGCCACGCCTTTGACTTTTGCTATTTTGAGTTTATGCTTATGCTTGCTTATGCTTGTGCAGCCTTGAATGATGCCTCAATGGCTTCTTTGGGCCAGCCAGCTTCTTGTAACTTTGCTATTATCTCTTGTTTTGTCGCGCCTGCTGCTAAGGCATCTTTAATGTAAGAAGTTAATTCGGGATAAGCTTCTGCTCCTGCTCCGGCGCCGGCCTTTGCTTTTGCTCCTTTCTTGACCGAAGGGACGACAAAGACAATGATTACTACAATTGCAACAACGACTATTATGCCGATTACAAGGTAAAGGACCCAGCCAAGTGATGGCTTTTCTTCAGTGCCATAAACCTGGTTGAGTATCATTGTTATATCTTCATTTGACCAGCCGAATTGCTGCAATTGTTGTTTCATTTGAGTTCTGGTCATGCCTTCTTGGTAACGGGTTTGTACATATTCTATTATCGCTGTTGTGTCACAAGGCCTTTCTGTTGTAGGCGCTGTTGAGCTAGTTGCATTTGGATCACAAGTTCCTGTTAATTGGCAAGTTCTTGTTTGTGTTGACTGAGGTGAGCAAGGCGTTGGTTGCCAAGAATTGCAAGAATAATCGTTTTCAGTACAAGGAACCGATACAGTACAATTCTGTGATACTGTCTGGACTATTGCTTTGTACTTAGGACAAACTGCAGTGCCAATGTAAGTACAGTTAAGCGTCCTTGTTTTTGTTTGTATTCCATTGATACATTCCGAGAAGTTTGTTTCCGAAATAATAGGAGCATTATAACAATTGTAATCAGTATCTTGGCACGTTGGGGTTATTCCTACAACGCCAACACTGAAAGGAGCGCTCACTTCTGAAATAATACAATAATCCCTGCAACTTTCTTCACCATAATTCAAACAACCTTCGCTACAATTTTCAGGGGTTTCGAAATGATTGTACGAGATTCTCATCGTTAAAGAATAAGTTCCGTTTTGCGCTAGTTTGAAATTGTTAAAGGCAGGATGGTTCAAATTGATGATATAAAGATTGTCCCAACCTCTGCATCCCAAAGGAGTAGAAGAGGTATTGCTCGTATCAAGACAAGCGGTAAATCCTTCGCCAGCATGCCCAGGATAGCAATAATCTCTCAAATCTATCTCTGTTCCTGAAACAATTACCCTACATTTGTCCATGGTTCTATTGAATTTCCCAGGAGTTGAAGAAAGGGCCTTGAACTGCTCGAAGTTTCTTGGTGCTATGAAAGGCGCACATCTCTCGTAACACTTTTCTCCAGGCCTCGAGCATTTGAACTGGTCACCTAGATAAGAACCCAAACCAGCCCCTTTTGCACAACAAATTTTATTTTGGCCTGTGCAAGAATTTGAGTATGAGCTTTCTTTTTTCCACAACTCGAAGTTATCAAAATAGACTCTCTGGCTATGAACCGTTGTGCCGTCCCAATAACCATAAGCGATGATTTGAATTTCTGTAATAATATCCTCTCGGCTTCCTGCGCCAAATGAATTAGTCCAGTTCAAATACAAATTCCTCGTGTAATTTGCTACAGTGTTCATCGAAGGAAGAGGCATACTAATGTATTTATCTGTTGCATTGCTTTGGGGCATTGTGCAACCAGCCAATTGCCTAAGTTGGTACCAGTAATGCAAGTTCCTTGGTGCATCGTTTACAGTTTTTCCTTTTACCAAAACTTCGAAGGCGCACCCATCACTCGGAGCAGTGGCTGTTGCAGTAGTATAGGCAAGCTGCCATTTGATATTGCCCCTATTCTCTGTATTTTGGAGCCAATAGCCACCAGCTCCTCCTCCAGCTGCCTCTGAGCCTTGCAAATAGAGCCCTTGCAAATTCATGTTGCTACTCGAATAAGTTATTCCTGCTGAAGAACACTCTGCAATTGGATCGGTTCTATAAATACAGACTTGCTTGAAAGCTGTGGCTATCTCGTTGCCTACACTAGCAGTTACTTGTATTGTTACCCATCCTGGCGCTCTAGCCAGTAATTTAACAAATCTTCCGGTAGTGGCATTTAGTGTAGCTACACTATCATTGCTGATACTCCAGTTGTATTGTGCATCTTGCACAGGGCTCCCGTAAGCGAACATTGTTGCATTGTAACTAGCATTATTATTGCAAGGAGGTAAGGACAGAGGGCCCCCTTGCGGAGGCGCAGGCCCTACAGATCCTGTATTACACTTAAGATTATTTGTTCCTCCAATTTCAACTCTTGCGTTGGCTGGAACTAGTTCTTTGATTACGAACTGTCTATTCGAAAGAATTTGTTGAACCGAAGAACTAACGAGATTAATTCCGGAATATGAAATGTCTGTTGGGTCAAGAACAAGTGCTTTTTCCATTGTTATATTGTAAGTTACTGGATCAATCAAATCCTCTATAAATATTGAGCTAGGATTTGTGCCATAAGGAAAAGCAAACCAACTTTTCAAACCGCCAAGAGGAGCTTTAAACTTGCTGTTCAAAATAACCTGAGCACACGAGGCGCCCATCAAAAAACAACAAGAACTTTCTGGATCAGGGTCAATTTCAACACATTGCCCATCAGTATAGTTGTGCCATGGTATTGCGATTCCGTTTGGACAAATGTACCTCAACTGGCAATCGGGCAAATTAGTCGAAATAAAAATTTCAAATGTAGTGTTGGGCGGCAGAACATCTCCGGGTTCCATTTGTACGGTTACGATTCCTTTCAATCTCTCGCTAAGGTTATATTCTGACTTCTCGAGCTCTATCGAAGATAAAGCCTTGCCTGTAACGAAGGTTTGAACTTTTTCTGGAGCCCTAAAAAATATGATCGTCGCAAGAATTACAAAAACAAGAAAAAAGACCATGGCCAGTTTTCCTAGGGCAGGACTAGAAGGGCTCGTTTCTTTTTCAAGATTAACCTTGACTCTCGGCCTCTTTTTTATAGCCATTTTTGTTCTTTGTCTCTCTTTTTATTGGTAATAAATTTAAAAATCTGGGCTTTAAATATATTTCGTTGATACAATGATATAAGAATATAATAAAATCGTTTTTATCATTTTTTATCGTATCTTTTTATAGTTCTTATAGTTTTTCTGTTCTCGTTTAACTCGCAAGATTTAAAAAAAGTCTTTTGCTTATTAGAGCATGGCAAAGAATACGCCAAAAAAAGAGTCAAAAGAAAAAGCAAGAGATAAAACCGAAGCGCTAGATATTTGTGCAATAGAGAAAAAATGGCAAGAATATTGGGAAAAGGAAAAAATCTATAAGTTTGATGCCAAGAAGAAAATTGCCTTTTCAATTGATACGCCGCCGCCTACGGTTTCGGGCAAGATGCACTTAGGGCATGCTTTTAGTTATGCGCAACAGGATTTTATTGCCCGTTTTAGGAGAATGTACCATGGCAATATCTTTTATCCTTTCGGCACCGATGATAATGGCCTGCCGACTGAAAGGCTCGTGGAAAAACTCAATGGCGTCAAAAGCAAAAATATGTCAAGAGCAGAATTTATTGATTTGTGTCTAAAAACCCTGGCCAAGATTCGTGATGATTTTATACAAGATTGGAAAAATTTAGGTGTCTCGTGCGATTATAGTATTTACTACTCAACTATTGATGAACATTGCCAAAGAATAAGCCAAAAATCATTCATTGAACTTTATAAAAAAGGTTTGATCTATACAGCAGAGGTCCCAACAATTTTTTGTGTTGAATGTCAGACGCCTGTCGCGCAAGCCGAGCTCGAGGACAAAGAGGAACAAACTTTTTTTACAACTATCGCTTTTCAAATTAAGAATTCGAAAGAAAAAATTAATATCGCCACAACAAGACCTGAGTTTCTTGCCTCTTGTCTTGCTGTTTTTGTGAATCCTGATGATGAACGTTATAAAAAATTTATAGGCAAGAAAGTTATTGTTCCAATTTTTGGACAAGAAGTCGAAATCATGGCAGACAGTTCTGCTGACATGAGCAAAGGGACGGGGGCAATGATGATTTGCTCTTATGGCGACAAATATGATGTAGAGGCAATCAAAAGGAAAAAATTGAGGCCAAAAATTATTTTTAATTATAATGGAACAATGAACGAGCTTGGCGGCAGGTTCAAAGGAATGACAATCAAGGCAGCAAGAGAAGCAATCCTAAAAGAACTTGCTGAAAAGAAGCTTATTGTAAAACAAGAAAAAATCATGCATGTTGTCAACGTTCATGATAAGTGCGGCACGCCAATTGAGTTTCTACCAACCAGGCAATGGTTTATCAAAATTTTAGACAAGACGAAGGAGTTTATTGAACAAGGAAGAAAAATCAAGTGGTATCCTAGTTTTATGAAAAAACGTTATGAAAATTGGATTAATGGCTTGGAGTGGGACTGGAGCATTTCGAGAGAAAGACACTTTGGAGTGCCAATTCCTGCTTGGCATTGCAAAAAATGTAAAGAAATTATTGTTGCTGATGAAAAACAACTGCCAGTAGATCCTATAAAAGAAAAGCCTAAAGAAAAGTGCAAGTGCGGATCGAATGAATTTGAACCAGAATATAATGTGCTAGATACATGGGCAACTTCGAGTTTGACTCCGGAAATTGCTTTGTCTTTAATAAATAAAGACCCATCGAAATTCTTGCCAATGACCCTGAGGCCACAAGCCCACGACATAATAAGAACCTGGGCTTTCTATACTATTGTAAAGGCATTATATCATTACAATAAGATTCCATGGCAAGAGATAATGGTTTCTGGTTTCGTAACACTTGGCGGCGAGAAGATGTCAAAAAGCAAAGGAATTATCATTGAACCACAAACAATTATCGGGAAATATGGCGCAGATGCCATGAGATTTTGGGCTGCTTCCAGCAAACTTGGCGAGGATTTGGAGTACCAAGAAAAAGATTTACTTACTGGCCAAAAGACTATAATAAAATTATGGAATGCGGCGCGATTTGTATCGTTGCATTTGTCCAAAATCACTAGGCCAAAGAAGCTAGAAGCCTTTGATTTGTGGCTTCTTTCGAAACTGAACAAACTTGTCAAGACATGTACAGAAAGTTTTGAGAATTATGAGTATTCCAAGGCAAAAGCTGAAACAGAACAATTTTTCTGGCATGATTTTTGTGATAATTATCTTGAAATTATAAAAAAAAGAATATATCAAGGAAAGCCTTCGGAAAAACTCTCGGCCAAATACACTTTGTATAATGCCTTCTTAACAATTTTGAAATTATTTGCGCCTATCATGCCCTACATTACAGAAGAATTGTATCAAAGATATTTCAAACAATATGAAAAGGCCAAAAGTATTCACATTACAGAATGGCCTAAAGTAGAATCGAATTTTATCGACGATAAAATTGAAAAAAAAGGAGACCTTGCGATAAAAATTATTAATGAGGTTAGGCAATCTAAGTCAAGAGCACAAAAATCACTAAAGACAGAGATCATTTTGACAATCGAGAAAGAGAAGCTGCAGGAGCTAGAGAAATTTATGGAAGATTTGAAGGCAGTAACGGTAGCAAGAGAGATCAAAGAAGGCATGTTCTCAATTCAGCTATTGTGACATATTTAGGAAAACTAAATTACAAAATAAGGAAAAATGGAGGAAAGCGAAAAAGCAAAATTGCAAGAGCTTATCGAAGAACTCGAGAGCTACAGGGGGAGGCACACCGAACTTATTACTGTTTATGCACCAGCTGGTTCTAATATAAATCAGCTAGCCTCACAATTGCTTTCAGAGCAAAGTACAGCAATGAACATTAAAAGCAAGGCCACAAGAACTAATGTTATCGATGCTCTCGAGCGTATCATGAGGCATCTCAAGCTTTATAAGAAATTACCTGAGAATGGACTTGCAATTTTTTGTGGCAATATAAGCAAGACCGAAGGACAGCCTGACATAAAGTTGTGGGCAATTGAACCTCCACAGCCATTGAAAGTCAAATTTTATAGATGCGACCAAACCTTTGTTCTTGAGCCCTTGAAAGAAATGTTGGAGGCTCAAGAAGTTTATGGCCTTATTGTTCTTGACCGTAAGGAAGCAACTTTTGGATTGCTCGAAGGCAAGAGTATCAGAAAATTGAGACATTTGACTAGTGGTGTGCCAGGCAAAATAAAGGCAGGAGGCCAGAGCGCCGCTCGTTTTGAGAGATTGACCGAAGAAATTGCCAAAGAATTCTATCGAAGAATTTCAGAACATGCCAAAGAATTGTTTTATGATATGCCTAAATTGAAAGGAATAATCGTTGGGGGCCCAGGGCCTACAAAGGAAGAGTGGCTCAAGGAAGGCAATCTCATTGCAGAGCTCCAAAGAAAGATAATTGCAATAAAAGATGTGGGTTATACTGATGAACGCGGCTTGACGCACTTGGTTGAATCAGCTAAAGAAGAACTAGCAGAAGCAGAAATAACCAAAGAAAAAAAGATTCTAGAAAAATTTTTTAATTTGTTGGGCAAATCTTCTAATAAGGTGGCTTATGGCATAGAAGATGTAGAGAGGGCTTTAGAAATGGGCGCGGTGGAAACCCTGATAATTTCAACAAAATTCGATAAGAAAATCGCCAAGGAGCTCGAACAAAAAGCCCTCAGTATTGCTGCAGAAGTGTTTTATGTTTCGACTGAAACAGACGAGGGCCTTCAGTTCAGCCATCTCAAGGGAGGCATCGGGGCGATTTTGAGATTCGCGATTTGAGAGATAAAAAAAGTAAAAAAATGGTAAAAAAATAAAAAATGTGGAATGAAAACAAAGAAGCACTAAAGAAAATTGAAGCAGTTCTGTTTCTGGCAGCACGCTACCTCACAACAGAAGAGATCGTGAGGTTCACTGGAATTAATCCATTGACTATCAAAGAAATAATGTTTGAACTATCGAAAAAGTATAGTAAAGAGGAGAGTGGCTTGACAATTCTAAGACAAAACATAAACGGGCAAGAGCTATGGAAAATGGATGTAAGGCCAGAATTTCACTCGCTAATTAATAAAATAGCAACAGGCGAGAGCGAGTTTAGCAAGGCCGAGCAAGAAACTCTGGCGATTATAGCTTACAAAAAGCCAATAAAACAAAGCGTAGTAGTAAAAATTAGGGGGAACAAAGCCTATGACCATATAAAACATTTTATTGCGTGCGGACTCGTCAAAGCTAAAAAGGCTGGAAGAACTCTGGAGCTCAATGTTACCGAGCGATTTTATGATTATTTCAATCTTGACAAAGAAGGCAATGTAGAAGCGAAAGAACCGATAGAAGAGATAAAAGAAAAAGAGGTAAAAAAAGAAAATGCCACAGCTATTGGTTCCTGATACTAATTTCTTGATTTATCTTGTAAAGTACAAGTTGTTGGATGAGATAGGGCATTACAAGATTGTAATAATCAATCAAATTTTAAAGGAACTTGAAAGAATTATCAATGGTAAGAAAACAAAAGTCGAGGACAGAGTCGCTGCCTCAGTCGCCTTAACATTTTTGAAAACGAAGAGAGCAAAAATCGAACAGCAGAAAGGTAAAACAGATGATGCTATCTTGCTTGTGGCAAAAAAACTTGGAGCGATAATTGGAACGATGGACAAGGAGCTTGGTAAGAAAGCAGAAAAATTAAATATCCCTGTGATAAAGATAAGGCAAAAGAAATATTTAGAAAAAGGATAAAATGTATAAAAAATTTAGAAAGGGGGTTTTTGTTGTGGTTTTCAGCTTGAAGCCTTTGCGCTACTTGCTTTTGCACAGAAAGCTGCACTGGCAAGGCTGGGAATTCCCTAAAGGAGGAGCTCTCGCCAGGGAGAAGATAGAGAACACCATTAGAAGAGAAGTAAAAGAAGAAACCGGGATGAAGGTCCTAAGCATTATCTCTTTCAAAGAACATGGCAGTTTTATCTATGACAAAAAAACACAATGCGAGAGAAAAGTTAGGGGCTTTAGCTACCATTTGTTCGCTGCTGAGGTAAAGAGAGCAAGAATAAAGATAAGCGAAAAAGAACATGACAAGTACAAATGGGTTTCATATGCTACAGCAACAAGACTTTTGAAATGGCCTAACCAAAAGAAAGCGCTCCGCATTGTTAATAAAGCTATCAAAAAAATATATGCAAAAAATAAAGAGAAAGACTTATAAGTTTATCTTTTCTTACTCCAAGAAAGATGAAAGCTATTTGGCAAGGTTCGATTGCATTTGGTTTAGTAAATATTCCGATCAAGATTTATTCAGCTGCAGAACCAAAACAATTTTCTTTTCATTTGCTTTGTGGTAAATGTAAAACACCACTACGCTACAAAAGATGGTGTCCTAATTGCAAACAGGAAGTCGCATGGCAAAATATTTTGCATGGTTTCGAGCTTGAGAAAGGCAAATGGAAAGTTCTTAGTCAAGAAGAACTAAAAAAATTAAAACCACAAAAGGCAGATCAAATTGAATTAATTGGTTTTTCCTCAATTGAAGCATTCGACCCCCTCCTATTTTCAAAGCACTATTATGCTGTTCCTACTCAAAAAAAGGAGAAGGCTTACTGGCTTTTCAAAGAAGTTCTTCAAGCTACTGCAAAAGTTGCATTTGGCAAAATGATTATGCACGAAAAAGAACATATCGTAATAATACAATCTTACAAAAAAGGGCTACTGTTGACAACTCTTTATTATCCTTACGAAATTAGGGACATAAAAAAGCTTGCCGAACTAGAAGAAAGTGTAAAAATAACTAGCGCAGAATTCAATTTGGCTAAAAAACTAATTATGACCCTAACAAAAGAGCCCGAATTAGAAAAATACAAAGATAGTTTCGAACAAAAGCTACGAGAGTTAATTCTTGGTAAAGTTTCAAAAGAAAAGCCCACGCCAAAGCCCGAAAAGCTTCTCGAGGCTCTTGCATTAAGCATAAAGAAAAAGACATAAAAAAGTAAAAACACAAAAAATTTTGTAAAGCACAAAATTTCTTTGAAATGAGATATCAGGTTATGCTGGCCAAAATTGGAAGCAAGGATTCTCTAGAGAAGCAAGGATGGATATTCGAACCAAAACTCGATGGAACAAGAGTGCTAATTTACAAAAAAGGTAATTGTATAAAGTTGACTAACAGAAGAGGCAATGACATAACTTATCGTTATCCTGAATTATTTGGCATTGGCCCAAGGATCAAGGCAGAAAATTGTGTGTTGGATGCTGAGCTGGTTATTCTTCATAGAAATAAACCAAACTTCAACTTATTACAACAGCGAGAACAACTTGACAAGAAATTTATGATTGAGTTGAGATCAAAGCAATTCCCGGCCACGCTTTTCGTTTTCGATATTCTAGAGCTGAATGGAAAAACCGTCATCAATAAAAAACTCAAAGATCGGAAAGAAATGCTATCCAAAATAATAACTAATAGTCCCAATATCGTAATCTGTCCTTTTGCTTCAGATGGAAAAGCTCTCTGGAAAGCAGTTCGGGCCCAAAAGTTGGAGGGGATAATAGCAAAAAATTTAGAATCAATTTATGAACCTGGCAAGAGAAGTGAACAGTGGCTCAAAATAAAAAATCTTAATACGATAGACACTGTTGTCGTAGGTTATACTCAAGGCGGGGGTTCGAGAAAAGCTTATTTTGGTTCCTTGGTGCTAGCGGTTTACAAAGAAGGTACGCCCGTTTATGTCGGTAAAGTCGGTACTGGATTTAGTCAACAGCTGTTGGAACAAATTACAAAAATGATGAAAAAGTTAATAACCAAACATTCAGTCTTTACGAAAGAAGAAGAAAAAAGGGCTCTCGCAAACGCATCTGTTGTAAAGTGGCTCAAACCAAAACTCATAGCCGAAATAAAATTTCTTGAGTTTACGAAAGATAATGAATTAAGGGCCCCGGTCTTTTTACGATTTAGATTTGATAAAAAACCAGAAGAATGTACCTTGCCCTAGAAAAAGTTGGCTCAAAAAACTCATCAAAATTGCGAAAAATTAGGATTTAAAAAAGTTTAAAAATACTCAAAATTATCAGTTAAGTATAATTTAAAATGTTTTATATAGTTACTATAGCGGATCACATAAGAGTAGAGCCGGAACTGTTCGGATTGCCTGTAAAGGAAGCTGTCAAGCAACAGCTACAGAAAAGCTTCGAGAATTATGTCGACGAGGAGTTGGGGGCAGTTGTAGCTGTCTTGGATGTTTTGGATGTAGGCGAAGGAATTCTAATTCCCGGCGATGCTGCGGCATATTATGAATCAGAATTCAAACTTCTTGTTTTTAAACCAGTCCTGCAAGAATTAGTTTATGGACAAGTTACCCAAATCACAAACTTCGGAGCCTTTATTAATCTTGGCCCGATGGAAGCCATGATACATATAAGCCAGACGATGGATGATTATGTAAGCTTTAGCAAGAGTGATGCGCTCATAGGCAAAAACTCGAAACGCTCACTAAAAAAAGGAGACTTGTGCATTGCTAAGATAGTTTCGGTTAGTTACAAAACTTTGCCACCAAAAATCGGATTAACTATGAGGCAGCCTGGTTTGGGCAAGATCGAATGGATTGCTGAAGACAAGAGAAAGGCAAAGCTCGCTGCAGAGAAACTTGCGAAAGCAGAAACAAAAGAAGCCAAGAGTAAGGAAAAAAAGGAGAAGAAAAAATAGAAATAAAAAGATAAAGAAAGAACAAAACAAAATGAAAAGAAAGAAAAAGGCCTGTAAAAAATGCAGGATTATTGTTGAAGGCGACAAATGCCCAATTTGCCAAGGAACCCAACTTGTAGAGTCGTGGAAAGGACAGATAATTGTACTTATGCCAGAAGAAAGCGAAATAGCAAAGAAGATGAATATAAAAGAAAAAGGGACTTATGCTATTAAAATTTAAGGTAGGGCTTAAGAAAAATGAAATTAAAAATTGAATCCAAGGAGGATAAGCCGCTTGTTGACAGGTATGAGTTGAAAGTAAAAATAGAAGAGGTAGAAGCTACGCCATCTAATGATTATATCAAAAAAGAAATTGCAAAATCTACAGGAAAGCCAGAGGATATGATAGTTGTCAAAAAAATCCTGCAAGAATTCGGGAAGAAAACGGCCGAAGCATTAGTCTATATTTATAATTCTGTTGAATCTTTGAAAAAGTTTGAGCCCAAGAAAAAAGAGAAAAAGGCGCAAGCCGGAGCGCCACCAGCACCAGAAAAAAAGGGATAAAAGGAGTAATGAATACAATAAAAAAGGAAAAACATAATAAATAAAAAGATAAGAAAAATAAAAAGGATACAAAACAAAATAGACAAAAATGGCAAAAGTGGTCCAAAAGGGGAAAAAGAAAAGAAAACCAAGAAAAAGCAGCGAGAGATGGAAAAAATATAAGCCTGGGGAAAAGCTTGAGCGGGTCGCGAAATTCTGTCCAAGATGCGGCCCGGGGGTTTTCTTGGCTGAAATGAAGGATAGGGTTTTTTGTGGTAGATGTCATTACACTGAATTTAAGGGAAAATCTGAAATAAACAAAGGAGAGAAATAGGCAAGGTATAAAAAGAAATAAAAAGCCCAAAAACCTGAGATATTAAAGAAAAATAAACAAAAAAGGAGGTAAAATGGCAAAGTTAACTGCATGGCTTGTCACTTTGATAGGTGTATTGCTTGTTTTAGCATTACTTCTGCCAGCGACATTTTCTGGGTTGTGGTTCAATTGGGTAATTGCTTTGGCAGTGCTCGTCATTGGGATAGGCAAGCTTGTAAGAAACTATAGCAAAAAGAAAAAGTAAAACTTTTTATTTTTGTCTTTTTTATTTTTTTGTCTTTTTTGTTAGTTTTTTATTAAGAGTCAACAAAGGAAGGCAATAATTAATAAAGGAGAATAAAGGAGATTTAAAATGATGGAACCGAAAGACCAAAAATCTGTGACAATAGACATAAAGAGGGCCATCCCCATATTTGCTGATAATGTGATTGTTGCGAATGTAATAAAAAGTTATGAGGGGGACAAGAAAAACAAAGGAAAGAAAAAAGAAGGGCATGTAACCCTAATTTTTGTTGATAATCTAAGCCATTCTGCAGTAACCCGGGTTATAATCTCGAGGCAGACTGCCGAAGCCTTGCTAAAAGCCCTTGAAGAGAGCTTAAAAAAATTTGATAAAGAACTCAAGAACAAAGGAGTAAAAAATAAGATAGAAACAACGATAGCAGAAAAAAGAAAAGCACAATATCTTGGTTAATCAAAAAACAATAAAAGTAAAAAAGAAAAAAGCGGGGCCAGAATCTAAAAAGATAATAGCTTATTCCGCTAAAAACCTAAGTTTTTTAATAAAGGAACATTAAAAACCCTGGGAAAGACTCTCGGGAAAATCAAGGAGATGCCCCTCAAGCCTTTCCTGGGGAAAAAGAGGTGATAATATTTCAAAGTAGAACTAGTATTTAAACTTTTCGGTTTGTAGTAATTTTATAGTGGTTACTGATTTCTCGTAGCTTAGGGCGTTTAGGATAAACCGGGGTATTCGAGTGCTTGGGGGTTAGGTTTTTAAGTCGGGGAAGCCATGAATATATATGACAAAAGAGAACGAAGGGAATAAATACAATAAAGTAGGGCAAGAGCAGCTTTATGATATGCTTGTTTCTCGCGAACTTAGCTGGCAGGCGATTATCTATGACTTGATAAAAACTGAGCAACTCGACCCATGGAATATAGATTTAGTTCTGCTTGCACAAAAATATCTCGAGAGAGTTCACCAACTAGAACAAGAGCATGTTTTTTTTATTTCGAGCAAAGTTTTGTTAGCAGCCGCGCTCCTTCTGAGAATTAAAAGTGAAATCTTGCGTGAAAATATTGCTGCTATCGATGACCTCTTGTTTGATAGAAAAAAGAAAGAAGCGAACAAGAGCGAGCTTTTTGAAGCCCCAAATAGGATTGATTTTATTCAAGAAGAATACGAGATGCTTCCGAGAACCCCTATACCAAGAGCCAGAAAGATAACTCTGCAAGAGTTAATGGGTGCTTTGGACAGGGCGATTAATACTGAACATCGTAGAATCAAGAAAGAATTAGCCCTGAAAAGGGTTGCTTATGATATTGGATTTGTAATGCCAAAGAAAACAATAGACATTAGGGAGAAGATCAAAGAGATCTATCAGAAAATCAAAGAATTCTTCACAAGGAAAAAAACGGGGGAGTGCATTACCTTCACTGAGCTCGCGGGTACAAGCAGGGATGAAAAAATTGCGTGTTTTCTGCCAGTTTTGCATTTAGATATGCAAGAGAAAATTTACTTAGAGCAGGAAAGACCATTCGAAGAAATAAACATATGGTTAAAAGAACATAGGGAAATGAAAGAAAAACAAGAAATACAAGAGGCCCAGAAAGCACAACAAGAAAGGATTGAGACTAAAGAAAATCTTGAAAGAGATGTTAAAAGCGGGATATAGATTAAGGATATGAAAAGAGGTTCTTTATTTTTCTCTTTATCTTTCGTTTATTGCTATTTGCCTATTAAGCTCTTGTTTGGGGATCTTGTTTGAGAAAAGGTTTTTGAGCTTTGTCTTGAATCTTGTGTCCTTGTAAGTTTTGCCTACAAGAAACGCCGCAAGTTTCTTGTATTCTACTATTGCGTCAGTTTCTTTCTTGTTTAAAGTAGTTGGCCTTAGCTCTGAGAGAGCTTCTAGAACACTCAATTCATGTGGGATTACAGCCAAGACAGGAACGCCTGTTAGTTCTTCTATTTGTTGCAAGTTCAACTCAAATTTTTTGCCATAAACCTTGTTCAAAACTAATCCAATAATTGGGACTTTCTTTTGTTTGGCCACTTTGACTGCATGTAAAGTGCAAGAAAGAGTAGCATGATCTGGTGTCGTCACAATAAGAATTTTGTCGCTTGCCATCATTGCTGCAAGAGTTTCGTGGTCGAGGCTTGGCGAACTGTCAATAAGGATGACATCATAGTGATATTTCAGATGTTGTACTTTTTCTTTGAGCTTCAGATAATTTGGATAAAATATTTTTTTGAAAGCAAGCCTGTTTGCAATCAAATCAAAACCATAATCTGTTTGGATTATCGCACCAAGGGCATTGGCCTTGCCTTGCAAAACATCGTACAATGAAATTTCTGGCTGTACAATGCCTAAATGCAGCGCGAGATTAGGCGCAGAAAAATTGCCGTCGACAAGCAAAACATTTTTACCTTGTTGCGCAAGCGCTGCTCCTAGTGCGACAGTTGTTGTTGTTTTGCCCACTCCTCCTTTAATGCTCAAAATTCCTATTGACTCGCCCATTTTTCTTTCGCTACTTTTTTCCTCTTTTTCGCTGTTTTTCTTATTATATCTTGTTTGTTTTTACTTATAAATTTATCGATGATATTTGTTTTGTCTTGCTGTAAGCCCCTGGCTTCTACTTGCTTGTGGGCTTTGCTTACCCATAGACTTTCTTTAGCTCTTCTAATATATCATCACGATTTTTTCTTGGCTCTAATTTTTCCCTGGCTAAAAATCCCCCCTCTCTTAGCTCTAAACCATCTAGATCTTCTATTAACTTTTCCGCAGCCCTGGCCAGTTTAATCTTATTGTTATTATCGTTTGCTATTTCATTTATCACAAAAGTTTTTTCTTGGAAGGGGGTTTCTTTTTGAGGGTGTTGTTGGATTGATTTGGCAATTGAAACTGTCGAAGGCATCAGAGCAAATCCCCGCGATGAAAGTTTCACTGCTCCTGTTGGCCTTGCTAGTTTTAATGGTTTTGATGATTTTATCTGGCTAAGCTTTACTATTTTTTCAACCGGCTTTTCAACTGGCACATTTTTGCGAGATTCTTTAATATAGTGATAGTGTGAATGGTGTTCTTTTTTATTCTTTCTTCTTTTCAGAGCGATTATCAATAGGGCTAACAACACCAGCACCAAAAGCAACAGCAAGAAGAACCATCCTATAGCTATCTTTGGCTTCTCGATTTTCTCAATACAATTTCTTTCTTCTTGATATTCTTGACAAGTGTAATTAGTGGCTTCGCTGCAATTATAACATGTTCTTGTTTGCTTGCCTTCGAAACAATTACTCCAATCGCTGCATTTAGGACAAATGCATTCGTGAGCGATTATCCTTAAAGTTATTGTGACTTTCGGGTTATCTCTCGTAGAAGTATCTATATTGTCGAGAGTCACTGAAATGTCTTTTATACCGTCTCTATCTAAATCTATTTCTTTTGTTTCATTTATCAACAAAGCAGATTTTATTGGTTCGCTCAAGATAGTTATTTTGATTGAATTGTGATTTATCTCGTCTATTTTTATTGTATGTTCAACACCTTTGTAAGTGAAATAGATTGTTTGATAAATATTAACTTTGCAGCTGTCTATTCGGTCAGGTTCTAATCGTGTCATATAGCATGGATTTTTGTCCATATGCATTCCTGGTGGGAATAATGGAGGATAACCTTTGCCTCCTCCGCCTCCACCGCCACCTCCACCACCTCCGCCACCAGCAAGAGTTGTAAAATTATAATAGCCGGTTGTGTTGCAGTTGCCTGCTGCATCGCAACTTGTGACATTGTAATAGTATAAAGTTGAAGCACTCAAACTGCTAAGAGCTATGGTATGGTTTGTTACAAAAGAACCGCTAGTTTGTGAGCCGCCCAAAGCAAGAGTTTTTCCATAGTTAACAGTTGAATTAGCGTTCTCGTCAGTTGTCCATATGATTGTCGCTGCGTTGCTTGTGATCCCAATTGCATTGACACTTGTAATTATTGGGGCGACAGTGTCTATATTTACTTGTCTAGGGCCAGCTGTCCCGAAATTGTTTGCAGTGTCATTCGCATAAACCCTGTAGATATAGCTTCCATCAAGAAGCCCTGCTTTGCCTTTTGTGCAAACAACACTAGAGCCACTTCCAATCATGGTCATTGATTCATTGGAGCCCTGCCACTCAAGCAAGCAGGAATCAACAGCGAGGTTGTCTGTGACTGTTATGTTGATTGTGACAGAAGATGAGCTTTGGTAAGTATTATTTGCGGGTGTTGGGGCAACAAAAGTAATTGTAGGCGCTGCAGTGTCAATTGTAACATTTCTTGTTTCTGTTTTATTGTTGTTCTCTGCCAAGTCAAATGCTGTTGCATTGAAGTAATACAAGCCATTTGATAGGCCAGTGAAATTGACAAAGTTAGGCGAAGTGGAAGTTGTAACTGAATTAACCAAATCAGTAGAGTTGTACAAGTAAATTGTTATGTTTTTCAAGTTTGTATCGCTTGCTGTTGTATTTACTTGGATATAGTTTCGGCTTAATATTTGTCCAGAAGTTTCAGTAGGCGAATCAAATTGGATTTGCGGCTTGGTAACATCAAAGGTTATTTGTCTTGCTCCACCAACAGCCATATTTCCTAAAGAATCATTAGCATAAACATTGTAATTATGCGCAGCTTCTGAATCTGTTTTGTTTTTGTAACACGAAACACGTGCTCCAGAGCCAACCATTGTCATGCTCTCATTTGCGCCATTCCATTCAAGCCAGCAAGCAGAAACATTGTTGGCATCGCTTACAGTAACATTAATGTAAGTCCATAACCTTGAGACATAAGCATTATTTGCGTCAGTAGGCGAGACATAATTTATGCTTGGCGCATTCAAGTCAATCGTGAAAGTTCTGTTTTCTGCAAAGCTATTATTGCAATGTCCTAATGCATCACAAGCACTACATGACCATAGATAAGTTCCTTCTTCGAATGTTTTTGTGAAGTTTGTTGAGTTGCTTGTTCCTGAAACACTTGTAGTTTCATTTGCTTGCCAGCCACTAGCATTATGCCATAAAGTTATATTTGCTAAGTTTGTCATGTCATCAGCGGAGCAATTGAATACTATAGTGGCATTTCCTGTAACTAATCCATTGCTTGGCGAGTTGAGAGTTACATTGGGCGCTGTTGTATCTAAAGTCACGTTTCTTTGCTCGGTTGCATTGTAATTTCCAGCGCTGTCATTAGCATATACTTTGAAAAGATAATTTCCATCGCTCAAGCCAGTTTTGTTTTCCCAGTATAAACTTCCAGCATTATTGTCAAAAGTCTCGTTAGCGCCGTTCCATTCAAATATAACTGCAGCAAGATTCAAATCAGTAGCTGTTACATTAATGAAAATCCAGTTCTTGCTATAAGTGCCGTTGGCGTCTGTGTTAGGATTGTAATAAAGGCTCGGCTTTGTCGTGTCTATGACTATCACTCCTAAAAATGTTATGTTTGGATTTCCTGCTGAATCGTTCACAGTCATATTCAAGGTGTAATTGCCATCAGGCAATCCTGTAGGCAAGGTATAATTTATTGGAAGCTCGCCTGAATTGTTCACTTGAGTTGGCCCTTGTGTATTAGCTATTGAACCATTTGGATAATACAAGTTGAAGGTAATATTGATAGGATATTCGCTAGAAGTGAAATTCACAGTTATGTTCTGCGAAGAGCCATTGTTATATAATGGGAGTGTTGGATTTGTTGTTGCGTTCGTTATGTTTGGCGCTGCAGTGTCAATAACAAACCACCATGTACTACTTACATTGTACAAGCTTCCATCACTGCAATTAACATATGTCAAGTATAAACCATCGCCCAATGTTTGATTTATCTCTATAATTGTGGCAGTAGCATTAACAACAGAATTATTGTAGCCATAACCACTAGAGCCATTCACATAAAGCTCACAAGATAATAGGGATTGCTCGGCATCATAAGCCATAAAGTTAACTTCTGGCTTATTGTCATTTGTAACAGAATTATTGCTTTTACCATCAATATCGATTATAGTTACATTGTAAGGGGCAGTATTGGCAGCAGTAACACTGAAACAATGACTAGTTTCAGTCATGCTTGTATTCCAATTGGTTGCTGTGTCATTTGCCCATTGATTCCAGCAAATTGTTTTGCCAGCATCGCCTGTCGTGTCAATTGTTTTGTTGCACCAGCTAATTGTTCCGCTGAGCGTGCAAGTTGAAATATTTGTCCAGCCTCCACTTTGGTTTGTTCTAAAGATTGCCGTGTCAAGTGCATTATTATCTTGCCAAAACACACTTACATTTACAATTGTGCCTTCTACAACAGAGCCGCTTGAATCATCGGTGTCATTTGAATAGGTTGGCGCTGTTGTGTCAATCGTTACATTTCTTGTTTCTGTTGAGTTTGAATTTCCTGAAGTGTCATTGCACCATGCATAAAAACTATAATTTCCATCGCTCAAGCCAGTTTTGTTCTCCCAGTAAATATCTCCAGCTGAATTGTCAAAGCTTTCATTTGTGCCATTCCAATTCAAGATTACAGTATCTTTGTGCAAGTCAGAACAAGTTACATTAACGAAAATCCAGTTCTTGCTGTAAGTGCCATTGGCGTCTGTGTTAGGATTGTAATAAATGTTTGGAGCTTGTGTATCAACTGTAAAGTTTCTAGTCTCTGATGTATTAACATTACCAGCATCATCCCAACACGTCACATTCCAACTATATAAGCCATCCGCAAATCCTGTTACTGTATAGTTTGTAGCGCTGTTATTTTGAGAAACTATGTTAGATGCATTTACATTACTATCTATTGTTAAATTACAAAGCAAAGAAGCATCAGCATTGTCTATTGCTGTCCAATTGAAATTAATACTTATACTTGAAGTATTGTATTGTTGTGGTGGGAAATTTAATATAATGATTGGCGACAGCGTATCATTAATTGTAAAGTATCTTGTCTCGCTGACATTGCTCAAGCTTCCATCAGTACAATTAATACTCCAATTGTGCGAGCCGTAACTGATTCCACTAATTAGGAAGTTAGTTAGAGTATTGTTTTGTGTTGAGCTGTTTGTCTGATTCAAAATAGAATCTAGATAAATGCTGCAGTTTAGCGTTGTGTTTTGATCATCTGTTGCAGTAAAGTTAAAGTTTATGTTTTGAGTGTTGTTGAATTGGGTGTTGTTTAATGGTAAGTTTAATGTAATTTTAGGAGCTGTGTTTGGCGGCGCAGTCCAATTTAATATTATAGTTCTGTTTGTAGCAGCGAAAGCAGACTGCGAGGCATTATCATAACATTGAATATTCCAGATGAAAGTCTTGTTTGTCAAGTTGTTAAGGCTGAAATTTGTAATGTTATTTGTTCCTGTAACTGTTTGCGTTTGATTGAGATGCCATGTTCCAGTGTAATTGTGCCACAAACTACAGTTAACAAGATTATAATCATCAGTTACAGTGGCATTGAAAGTTATGTCAACATACTGGCTTGTGTCGTTATAGTAATTGTCCTGAGGATAACTTAAAGTTACGCTTGGTGGATTATCAGGAGTAGTGTAATTAACAGTAACTGTCCAGTTTGTAGAAGCGAATGAACATTGCGATGCATTATCACAAGCATAGCAGTTCCATAATATTGCGCCATTATTCAAGTTTGTTCTCTGGAAAGTTGTTTGATTGCTTGTGCCTGAAACAGCAACAGTGCCATTTGCCTGCCATATTCCTGTGTAATTCCAATAGAAAGTTATATTTGCAAGCTGTAAATCATCAGTTGCATTGCAAGTAAAGTTGACATCTTTGCTTGTTGTTACATTGCCGTTTGCTGGCGAGACTAATGTTGTAGTTGGTGGGTTGTCAACAGAAGGTGCCCTTATCAAAAGCCAGTTCGATGTTAAAGTTGAGCCGTCTATGTAACCATCATTTGGGGTTACTTGGCAAGTCCAGTTTTGGCCAACGGCAAGTTCTTGTGAAACTATAGTATTTGTCTTGTTCTCGTAAATTGCCTTTATTTGTGCAGGCGTTAGCGTTGTGTTGAAGATCATGACTTCATCAATCGTGCCATTGAAAGGATATGAGCCTGTTGTCTTGTTCTGTGCTCCGATTCTCATTGCGTAAGGCTTTGGTGATATGGGATTATTCAAGGTAAAGTTTTCTATGTTATTTCCGTTCAAATAAAATTTAAGTGCAGTGTTGTTAGTCGTGACAGCAACATGATACCATGTGTTTGCAACAAGGTTGGCTGCAGTCGTGCTCACGCTTTGATAAGCGCCGCTAGAGTTGTATTCAAAAGACAATTCATCAAGTGCGAGATACAGGGCATAGTTATCATCATCGTTATATCCTTTCTCTACAATGTACTGATAGTTATTTGCAACGCTTCTTGTCTTAATCCAAGCCATAATGGTTATATTGCTTGTTACATTCAATGAAGCAGAGTCGGGAATGTATATCCATGAGTTTCTGTTGAATTCATAAGCGCCACGGCCGTCAAAGCCTCCTGTTCTATTGAATGTGGCATTGCTGAAAGTCGCATTGTTGCCATAGCCAGAGTAATCTCTTACAAATGCGCTTGTGCCTCCCCCTTCGAGAGGCATGTTCAAAACCGCGATGCTTGAGCCATTCTTGTAAAAGTTGTAGATATTCTTTACAGAATCACCGTCTACATCACTAGTACTTTGATTGTAGCATGTTAGGTTGTCTGTGGTGTAGTTGTTTCCTGTTGTCGAACTGAGAATGGGGGTTGTATGTGTTGGGGCGGTATTCGTAGTGTAGTTAACCCTAAAATAGAGTACATCCCAAGACATCGTTCTTGCGCCACCGCCACCAGATTTTCTAAACTCGGATTTAATCAGAGCTTTTGTGCCAGAAGCGCCGAAGAAATTGCTGCAAGTCCAATCTTCTAAACTTGTCACATTAGTACAAGTTATTCCTGGATTGGCAGTAGTCCCTGGGCAGGTTGTAGTGACTGCAACCCAAGAATTATCGCCATCGTTATCAATAGAAATGTCGCAATCAGTTATAGTTGCTGCGGACGCCCACCATTCATAGCAAACTTCTACATTTGTTATACTTTTGCAGTCAGTTATGCTAGAATTATATAACGAGATTTTCACTCCGCCATAATTAGAAGTTGTGCTGGAAGTATGAGTTTCTACAGAGCCATCATTGCAGCTCAATAAATCAGTCGGGCAGGCTGCAGGATAAGTTCCATCACAAGCTCCTGCAAAGGAGCCTTTTGCAGCATTGTCTTCTGCTGCGCAACTTTGTACTGTTAGTTCAGCATACGCCGGGTCTTCAGGCGTCAACGTGAAACTATAATCCTCGCCAGGCATTATGTCCATCAGTTTTTGCCAACCGCTGTGGCAGATTTCTTCACCTGTTTCTTCATCAAGCTCGCAGATTGGCTTACATTCTCTTGCTTCGAAATCCCAAGTCTTACATTTCCAAAGCTCTTCACCTTTTGCTGTTGCTGTTACAGTTGCTTCTGTGAAGTTCAATGCTGTTGGGTCGATTGCATAAATACTGTTGCTGCCTTCAGGACCTTTTTCTAAAGGAACATTTTCATCTATCTTTAATTTGTATTCCTTTGTTTCATTAATTTCGAGAGAATCAATTTTTATCTCTTTAATTTTCTGGGGTAACTTTATCTTAACATTATGCTTACCTTTCTCAATATTTGCCCCCTTTTCTAATTTTTTCCATTTTTTCTCGAGCTTGTTATAAAGCGAGACCTGCGAGTAAACTTTGTCACCATCATAATCTTCAATGACAAACGTGAATGGGATTGTCTCGTTTGTCTGATTCTGTTGATTCGGCGGTTCAATTTCTTGATAAGAACAATTTCCACTAATGCATAAGTCAATAGTGGATTCATTGTTGTCATCGCAGTCCTCAGCTGTTGAACACTCTGGCTCGACTAAAGGGGGAGTTTGGTTAGTCTCATTGGTTTCATTTATTATTGGTTCAGTCTGATTAGTTTCATTTGTCTCGTTAGTTTCATTCTGTGTTGTTTGATTTTGCGCGATAAGCACAGTTGATGAGACTATAATGAAAATCAACAGCGAGGCAAGCAAGACTATTGCAACTGCTTTAGTCATGCTTTTCTTGTCTCTAACTATGCCGCTTATCATTTTTTATCCTTTAATTTTTCCATTTTTCCACCAAATCCAGACGCCTTTGCCTGGGCCTACGAACTTGCCTAGCACAAGGCCTTCGCCTCGTAGGATCATGAGGCGATAGAAAAGCTTGGTTCTTGTTATATCGCGAATCTTTTTCTTTAGAATTGTTTCAATCTCTTTAGTCTCGAGAGGCTCGGAACTTTCTTCAATTAAATTTAGAATTTCTTTAGATATGGTATCGTTATGATTGTTAGTCATCTTGCCTCTTTTGTAAGCCCTTGCACAGGCCTCTAGACTGTTTTACAGCTATTTATAGCTACTTTTGGCTTGATTTTGACAAAAAAGCCAAGTTTTACCTATTTATAAATGTATCTATTTACTAATATATTTATGGATTTATTTATAGGTAAATAAAAGAGGAAAAAAGGTGACTAAAGAAAAAAAGAAAACTCAATCCAAAATATTTAAAAATAAGGAAATCGTTGACATAATAGGTTAATAAGAAAATAAAAAGAGGGGAACAGGGGAACCAAAATAATGAAAAGAGGGGAACTAGAATGGGTAGAATGAGAGAGCTAAAACAACGAGCTTTTATTTTATTGTTAATTAGTTTAATATTTACCACTTTATTGATAAGTCATTCTTTGGCAGGCACCCAGCATGGCGTTAACGGGATGGTCAATAATGCGAGCGACGGCACTGATGCTAACGGCGCGAATGTAACTTTTGAAATTTTCAACACTACTGGCTATAAATATTGCACTCTTTACGATGTTGTTGGCGTAGAAGGTTTTTCTAGAGAGCCTAACTGGTATGCCCAAGACATGGGAAATTGCCCAAGACAATGGCAAGAAAACGACACGGTTTATATTTACATTTTCAAGGACGCCAATCATACTGCTAACACGAGTGTTGTGCTTTCAAAAAAAGGAAATGACCAAGCGCCTACTGTTAACTTGAGCGCGCCATTTTATTGTGGCGATATGAACTGCACGGGCAACGAAACTTGTTTGACGTGCCCGCAAGATTGTGCGCCTATTTGCAATAACAACACTATTTGCGAGCCAATTCCTGATTTGACTAATGATTCTACAAGGCGAAGGTGCGAGAACATTACTAATTGCATTGATTGTCGATGTAACCCCCCAAATGGAATTTGCGAAACAGATTATGGCGAGAATTGTAGTATTTGTCCATTTGATTGTCATTGTCCTGATGGCAAGTGCCAGCCCGAATACAATGAAACAAATGTGACATGCCCTCAAGATTGCAAGTGCGGCAATGGCATTTGTGACGTCATAATCGGATTGTGCTTCAATTTTACTGAAACTTCGTTGAATTGCCCGGCAGACTGCCCTGGCTGTTTTTGTGGCGATAATGTTTGCCAAGTAGAGTGTAATGAAAATGTTGTGACTTGTTGTCAAGATTGTTGTGCTGGTTGCAATTATAATGGAATTTGTGATCTTGGCGAGACCTATGCTAATTGCCCTGATTGTGCTATTTTCTGTGGCAATCTAATTTGTGAGCCTGACAAAAACGAGACTGCTGAAAACTGTCCTACAGATTGCGCTACTTGTGGTAATGGAATTTGTGAGCCTGAAAAGGGCGAGACATGGCAAAACTGTCCTGATTGTTATGCTGCAAAATGTGGCGACGGAAGATGTGAGTTGGCAGAAAACATGGAAAATTGTTGTAAAGATTGTGGTTGCAAGCGCGAAGGTTTTGTTTGGGGGCCTGTCTTTTTTGGTAAAGTCTACAAATGCATTAGAGATGCATGCAGGCCAGATTGTTGCTTGTTCGGATTCTGTTGGGGGATCTACATAGGAAAAGTTAGTTTGTGCTGGTATTATCTCGTGATTATTGTAGCAATAATTATAGGATTGATAATCTATTTGAAAATGCAAAAGAAGAAAAAAGCAAAAGAACACAAAATCAAAAAATAAGCTTTTTTCTAATTCTCAATTTTATGCCTTAAATAAGGCTTAATTCAAGCAAAAGGTTTTTAAAGATAGTTTTCTTTAGGTATTTGTCGACGATAAGATGCTCGTTTCTCGACGATAATCTCTTGAAAAAAAAGAAAAAATAAAAGAAACAAAGCACGAGTTGAAAATGGCAGAAAAATCTCAAAGCAAGGAAGAAACAGAATACGAAAAAGAAAAACAGAAAAGCCGATATGATATAAGCACTATTAAAGTTCTTGGCGGCCTCGAGGGAGTCCGCAAGAGGCCAGCAATGTATATAGGCTCGACGGGAAAAGATGGTTTACATCACTTATTGTGGGAAGTCGTAGATAATAGTGTTGATGAAGCTCTTGCAGGTTTCTGCAATAAAATAATTATAAAACTAGCAAAAGATGGAAGCGTTTCTGTAGAGGACAATGGCAGAGGCATTCCTGTGGAGAAACATCCGCAGTACAAAAAAAGTGGCCTCGAAATTGTAATGACGATGTTGCATGCAGGCGGCAAATTTGACCACAAGGCTTATTTTATCTCTGGCGGATTACATGGTGTTGGTGTTAGTGTTGTGAATGCTTGTAGTGAGTGGATGATTGTAAGAGTTAAAAGAGATGGAAAAATTTATGAACAGCGTTATGCGAGGGGCAAGCCGGTCAGCGAAGTGAAAGCAGTTGGCACTTACACTAATGGCTCTACTGGGACCACAGTAATTTTCAAACCAGATCACGAAATTTTTTCTACACTCAAATTTGATTTTGAACTTATTGCCACAAAGATGCGAGAGCTGGCTTTCTTGAATCCTGGCTTAACAATAAAACTCGAAGATGAATCTACTGGGAAGAAAGAAGAATTCTATGCTGCCGGCGGTCTTGTGGAATTTGTCAAATGGCTAAATCGTGCTAGAAAACCTTTGCACAAACCAATTTATTTCAAGAAGCAAGATGAAAAAGAAGGCACTATTGTTGAAATTGCAATTCAGTATAACGATAGTTATTATGAGAATATTTTCGGCTTTGTTAATACTATAAACACAATAGAAGGTGGCACTCATGTCACTGGTTTCAAGACTGCCTTGACGAGAGTTATTAATGATTATGCTTATCGCACCAATCTTTTGAAAGATACTAAAATTGAAGGCGAAGATGTTCGTGAGGGCTTGACTGCTGTGATAAGTTTGTATTTGCGTGATCCGCAGTTCGAGGGTCAGACAAAAACTAAGTTGGGCAATAGCGAAATTAAAGGTTTTGTTGATTCCGTTGTTACACAACAACTATCGCAATTTTTTGAGGAGAATCCTAGCATTGCGAAAACAATTGTTGCAAAAGTTTTGGAGGCCGCAAGAGCACGCGTGGCTGCAAAAAAAGCCAAAGAGCTCGTGAGAAGAAAAAGTGCTTTATTTGCTACGGCCTTGCCTGGCAAACTCGCGGATTGTTCTTCACACAAGTTAGAAAAAACCGAGCTGTATATTGTTGAGGGCGAAAGTGCTGGCGGCTCTGCTAAACAAGCAAGGAACAAGGAAACACAAGCAATTTTGCCACTCAGGGGCAAGATTCTGAATGTTGAGAAAGCAAATCCTCACAAAATTTTTAGTTCAGAAGAAATTGTGACTCTTGCTACAGCAATTGGCACTGGCATTGCAGAACATTTTGATGCTAGCAAACTGCGCTATGGCAAAATCATAATTATGGCTGATGCGGACGTTGACGGCCAGCACATCAAAACTTTATTGTTAACATTCTTTTTCAGGTTCATGCCTAAACTGATTGAACAGGGCAGGGTTTTCATTGCGATGGCCCCTCTTTACAAAATACGCAAGGGTTCTCAAGACTATTATGTTTATAGCGATGAAGAGCTAGAGAAAATGTTAAAAAAATTAGGCCAAGCTTCTATTCAAAGGTTCAAGGGCCTTGGAGAGATGAATCCTCAGCAATTGTGGCAAACAACGATGAATCCAAAAACAAGAATCCTGAAACAAGTTACAATAGAAGACGCCGTCGAAGCAGACCAATTGTTCAGTGTGTTAATGGGCACGGAAGTCGAGCCAAGAAAAAATTTTATAATTGAGCATGCCCACGAAGCGATATTGGACATTTAGAAATAAGGAGAAAATAAAACAAACAAAAAATGGCACAAATAAATGGAACTGAATTTGGAAAAATTGTTGTGGACAATAAGACTTATGAGTATGATATTGGGATTGATGCTAATGGCGTTGTCGCTAGAAGAAGCGATGCAAGCGAAAGATGGTATGGAACACATCACGTTATTTGCACTGAAGAAATCAAAGAGTTACTTGCTTCAAAACCCCAAGTTCTTGTGATAGGTTTGGGCCAATACAAAGCATGTAGGATTGAGCAAGGCGTTGAGCGAGAATGTGCTAAATATGGTACAAAAATTATTGCCGAACCAACACCAAAAGCAATTAAAACTTTCAATGAAGCCGAAGCAAGGAAAGCTGGCTTATTTCATGTTACATGTTAAAAATGGAAGTGTTAGAAGGCATAATAACCAAGGGGATATTTCAAAATAAAATTCCAGAAAAAATAGTCGGGGAAGCATTTCTTCGGAGCAAAGGCAAAAAAATTAGTTATTATTATAATGGAAAAAAAGATTCCATGGCCGAAGTTAGAATTAAAGTTAATGATGAAATTTACATTCGAGACAAGAAAAGGCTAATAAAAGGAAAAGTTTTGGAGATATATAAATATATATCTGGAAATGAAGACGCAGATCCGCAAGTTGTTTATCTTGCGAAAATTGATCTTGGGATAACTAAATTTACTTTGCACATTTCCCCGGAAACAGTGGCTTATGGATATAAATAATAAAATGGTAGAAGAAAAGATAAAAAAACAATTGGAAGAGTTAGCAAAGAAAGATCTTGGAGTTAGAATTCATCTCAAAGAATTATCAATTCCAGTTAATGTGTGTGATAGGCCCGAAGCTCTCGAGCTAATTCAATTCTTGCCTTCAAGGAAAATTTATTATTATTGTAATAACAGTTTTTGTGATAAATGCCCAAAAGAAAATATCCCTAGCTTGGGTTATAGAAAAATTTTTGCTATTTATGAGAACAATAAATTGCATATCTTAAAAAAATTATGATAAAATAAAAACTAAAAACAAAGTAAAAATGGCAGAAGAAAACAAAACAGAAGAGAAAAAAGAAAAGAAAACTGAAAAAGAAGAAACAAAAGAAGCAAAGGCAGAAAAAAGCGGGGAAATAAAAGAAAAGACTTACACTAACAATAGCGAGAATAATGATAGTAATGATAATAACAATGAAAAAAGCAGCAATAACAATAATAACAAGGAAGACAAGGAAATTTTGCCCCCGTTGAATATCGGCAAGGATGAAACTGTTCAGATAGCGAAGATTGAAGAAGAGATGAAAAAAGCTTATATTGATTATGCAATGAGCGTTATTGTATCGAGAGCCTTGCCCTCTGCAGAAGATGGCTTGAAACCTGTGCAAAGAAGAATTTTGTATGCAATGCACTTGCTTGGTATGCAGCACAACAAGCCTACAAAAAAAACAGCGAGAATTGTTGGTGAGGTAATTGGCAAATATCACCCGCACGGCGATATTGCTGTTTATGATGCTCTCGTTAGAATGGCTCAAGATTTCTCTTTGAGGTATCCTCTTATCGAGGGCCAGGGTAACTTTGGCTCGATTGATGGTGACCCGCCTGCGGCAATGCGTTATACTGAAGCTAGGCTTAATGCAATAGCAGAAGAAATGTTACAAGATATAGAAAAGAAAACAGTAAAGATGTTGCCTAATTTTGATAATACTTTATTTGAACCAGAAATTTTGCCTGCCAAAGTTCCTAATTTGCTCATTAATGGCTCGCAAGGCATTGCAGTGGGAATGATGACCAACATACCCCCGCATAATTTGAATGAAGTTGCCGATGCCATAATGGCCTATATCAAAAATCCTAAGCTTGAAATTGAAGAATTGATGAAATATATCCAGGGCCCTGATTTTCCTACGGGCGCTTCGATCTTCGTGCAAGGTATTGAAGAAGTATACAAGACGGGCAAGGGAACAATCATTATGAAAGGAAAGGCAACTATAGAACAGAAAAAAGATAGGGAATATGTTGTTATTACAGAACTTCCTTATCAAATTAATAAGGCCGAGTTAATCAAGCAAATTGCCGAGCTCGTGAGACAGAAAAAAATTGAAGATATTGCGGACATAAGAGACGAAAGCGCTAAAGATCAGATAAGGATTGTACTTGTTTTGAGACGAGGCGCCAACTCAAAATTAATTTTGAACAAATTGTTCAAGTTAACGCCTTTGCAAAGTAAGTTTAATGCAATCATGCTGGCATTGGTCCAGGGCAAACCACAAATTCTTAACTTGAAACAATTAATTGAATGTTATGTAAAACACAGACAACACGTGATTAGAAAAAGAACACAGTTTGACTTGCAAGTGGCCCAGGAACACGCCCATATCTTAGAAGGTTTGTTAATTGCGCTGAAAAATTTGGATGACATTATTTCGTTAATCAAGAAATCTAAAGGCATAACCGAGGCTTCTAATGGTTTAATAACAAAGTTCAAGCTAAGCTCGAAGCAAGCACAGGCAATTCTCGATATGAAATTACAAAGACTAACCCAGCTTGAACAAGACAAGTTAAAAAAAGATTTCGAAGACACTAAGAAAAAAATAAAAGAACTAGAAGCAATTCTTGCCAGTGAACAGGCAATTCTTGAGATTATTAAGCAAGAACTGCAAGAACTCAAGAGAAAATATGGCGATGCGAGAAAAACTCAGATTATAGAGCGAGCGCCCAAAGAAGTTTCTGAGCTTGAGCTTATCAAGAAAGAACAAGTCGCTGTTATGTTGACTGCAAAAGGCTATATCAAAAGAATGCCCTTGAGATTGTACCAAGAACAAAGGCGCGGTGGCAAAGGCATTACTGGCACTGAGCTCACAACAGGGGATTTTGTAGAAAGAGTTTTTGTATGCTCAACTCATGACTTTATTTTGTTTTTAACAGAACGAGGCAAATTGTATTTATTGAAAGCCTATAATATTCCAGAAGCTACGCGCTATAGTAAGGGCAAAGCTCTCATAAACTTGTTGCAAATTAGTGATAAAATTAAGGCAGTTATTCCTCTAACTGAATTGAAAGGCGATGTGTTTATTATTACAAAAAAAGGAATCGGTAAGAAAGTTGGCCTAGAAGAATTTGTTAGGATCAAACAAAGCGGAGTAATAGCAATGAAATTGCCACAAGATGATTCTATAGTGGATGCAAAGCTCGTCTCGCCCGAAGATGAAATTTTCCTGGCAACAAAGAAAGGAATTGCTATAAGGTTTGACTCTAGCGAAGTTAGAAAAATGGGAAAGAGTGCTTATGGAGTTACTGCAATTAAGCTCGAGAAGAGCGATGGAGTTGTTGGCCTAGAAATTATAAATAAAGAAAATATCAAAGAATCAATTTTAACGGTAACGGAAAAAGGCTTTGGCAAAAGAAGCCAAGTCGAAGATTACAGAAAAACAGGAAGAGCTTGCAAAGGAATCATTAACATAAATTGTTCGCAACGCAACGGAGATGTTGCCGCAGTTCAACTTGTTACAAGTAAAGATTCCATTATTGTGACAACGGCCAAGGGCATGGTAATAAGAGTACCTTGCAAGGACATTAGAGTTATGGGCCGCGCAACTCAGGGCGTTAAGATAATCAAGCTAAGGCCAGACGATAATGTTACAGATGTTGTAAAGGTTGCGAAAGAAGAATTTTAATTTTTCTTGAATATATGACAACTTTTTGCATGATCTATAATGGTTTTCTCTGCTTTTTTGCCCCAAGGGGTATAGCCCAGGCTATCCTCTTCTATTTTTGTAAGGTCGCCATATCCAGAGCCCCAAATAAAAGCCATTTCAACATGATTGACTCTATCATAAATTGTCGGGTATTCTCTTAGGGCCTGGAAAAATGTCTCGAAACACATTTGTTGGATTTCTTCATCGAAATTTCCTTTGTAATGCCAGTCCCAGGGCCTCTCATTGCTTCTTTCTACACTCCTGTAACCTATCTCTGTAATAAGAACTTTCTTCTTTGTTTTGCTGGCGATTCCATTAATTTCGTCGAGATAATACAACCATTGCCATTTTGCTTTTTTTGGGTTAGTCAGGGGGAGATAACAATCTAAAAAAATAAGGTCGGTTTCAAGGATTTCCTCTAGAGAAAGAATTTCTTCCAAATTTGAAGTAGACACAACATTCCAACAATAACCAATCTTACCAGAATAAATTTTCTTGATTTCTTTTGTAAGTTCAATGAAATTCTCCTTATGTCTCGAGACAATATGATCAATTTCGCAGCCAAGACTATAATATGGAATCTCATTCTTTTCAGAAAATTCTGCCATTTCCATGGCAATCTTCTTGTAATTTTCGAACCACCTTGCAAAATTTTGCGGATTTATTTCGGTTCTTGGTTTTCCGTCTCTAGAACTGATAGCCCACCTAAATAAAAGGTTTATTTTTTTGTTTTTTGCTTCCTTGATTAGATCGTTGATGTATTCTTCTGGCACTATTGCTTCGACAATATCATTAGAATTGATGCTGTCTTGATAGAAGAGCTGATTTATTGCTATATTTTCTATGCCAGAATCTTTTAATCTGGCCAAAAATTCTTTATCTTTTTCGTTGAATTGTCTTCTAGAAAAAATAATTATATTTTGGCCAACTTCTGTCTTGTACATTTCTTTGTAAATATCTAGATAGTAATTTGTAGTATCAAAGATACTAAGGATTGTTACTAAAATAAGCCATTTTTTGAATTTCATTTTGATTAGCCTTTCAAATTTATTTTTTCATAACTTTTTTAAATCTTAAAAGTTTTGTTACATTTGAAAACAATAATAAAAATGGTAAAAGGCAAGGAAGGCAAGTCAAAGAAGTACAAAATCATACAAGAGCATGCAAAGTGCATAGGCTGTGGCGCCTGTGTTGCAACTTGTCCAGACAATTGGATGATGGGCAGTGATGGAAAAGCAAAACCAAAGAAAACAATAATCGAAGAGAAGGACTATGATTGTAACAAGCAAGCCGCAGATGTTTGTCCAGTAAACATTATAAGCATCAAAGAAGTCAGATGATAGAGTAAGAAAGGTGAAAGGAAGGGAAAAGGGCTAAGGGCAAAAAGAAATGGCAAAGGAAAAAGTTTATTTTTTGAGCTGTGGTAAATGGCTGAATAGCTCAGAATTTATCAAATATTTTGAAAGGAAAGTTGCTAAGACAATCAGAAAATATAATCTTATCGAAAAAAAAGACAAAATTGCTGTGGCATTCTCTGGCGGCAAAGACAGTATTACTTTGCTTTATGTTCTTAACAAATTTTGCAAGGCAAGGGGCCTCAAAATCGAAGCTATAGCAATTGACGAAGGCATAGGAAACTATCGCACTAATCTCTTGCGAGAAGGCAAAAAATTCTGTAACGAGTTGAAAGTCCCATTGAGAATTTTCTCTTTCAAGAAAGAGTTTGGTTTCAATTTTGATGACAAGCGAGTTCAGCAGAGAATTGCAAAGATGAAATTGAGCAATTGTGCTGTATGTTCAATTCTCAAGAGATGGCTACTTAACAAGAAAGCCAAAGAACTTGGCTTTAGTGTTATAGCGACTGCCCACTCGCTCGATGACGAGGCCGAAAACATCTTGCTTAACATTTTCAAGGGCAACAGCGAGCTTCTTGCGAAGCTCGGGCCAAAATCAGGAACGCAAGAAACTAGGGCATTCGTGCAACGCGTGAAACCATTTTATTTTTGCTCGACAAAAGAGATAATACTTTACGCTAAACTAAGAAAACTGCCAATTCCAAGTGAAAAAATAGCAATATGTCCTTTGCGCGGAGAAACTTTCAGAATTGAGATTAGAAAATTTCTTGATGAGATGGACAAGAAACATGTTGAAATTAAAAATGCAATAGTAAATTCTTTTTTGAAAATTATGTCTCTAATCAAGGAAAAGTTTAAAGACATTGAGTTCAGGACATGCAAGAAATGTGGTTTTGCTTCGAGTCATGACTTGTGCAAAGCGTGCTTGCTGCTGAAAGAATTAAAAAATTAAAAAAAGAGATAACTTTAATAAATCTCCCCTAGTAAAATTGAACTCTGTCTTTTTCTTATCTTTATAGCTAACAAAAACTGGAAAGCTTGATTCATTTAGACCATGATTTGCTAAACTTTCTGCAAGAACCTGCCCAGACCCATCAAAGAAGCAATAATTAATTATAAAGAAAGGATTATTTTTGTGTTTTTTAGCGAGATTTATAAACTGCTCTTTGGCATAATAACAAGAAATGCATTCTTTAGCACTGTAGAGAACCACGAAGGGCTTTTTTGGCTTTTCTCTTTCGAGATAATCGAGAAATCTCCTCCAATCGTTTCCTTCAGGCCTTTCAATTAAGTAGAGATTTTGATAAGGGTAATTTTTTATGATACTGTCGGAATATTGAATTTGCTGTTCGAGTCCGCGTTTCATACTCGGTTGCTCGTCAAGATACGTCTGGATTTTTGGGGCCAGTGTGAATATTGCCGATGCTATGCCAGCTCCTAAAGATAAAAGGATTTTATTTTTCATAAAATAAAAAAAAGATACCAATATTTAAATGTTTCTACTTGAAAGTGTTAAAAAAATAAAAAAACTAATTAAATCTGAAACAACAGCCGGATTCACATCCGCCATACCAGCAACACATAACCCTTGGAGTCATACAGCAGTCTCCATGACACTGAATTTGCAATATTGATCCTCCACTGCCACCAGTTTGTCTGAATTCCTTTATTTTTGCTATCTCAAAAGCCTCTTGTTCTGGAGTTAAAGTGTCTTTTCCAGAAGAAGAACAACAATCGCAAATTAAGGCCTTATCTGTTCCAGGTCCTCTCATCCAACTGCATTCATAAGGCAAAGTAACCTTCGATATTTCATCAAAGATGTATGCTCGTATGCAAGTTTTTCCTTGCTCTTGGCAATTCTGATTACAAGAAATGTTAGGATCATTTCTTGTGTAAGTAAGTCTACACTTGTTCAACATGTCCAAAACGCCCTGATAAGTTACTGGTAATGTGGCTCTGATAGTTTCTGTTGGGGATGTTGGTGTTGTGGGGGTGATTGTGATGCCAACGCTGGCAGTCCCGTTAGACCCGTTGCCCTTGACACAAGCGCCATCGTAACAATAAGCATAACCATATTGTGGGCAATTGTAAACTTTCGATACGCAAGAAATATTGGTGCACCAGTATTCGACTAAATCTGCTGTGCTTGCACAAACATCAGTGTGACTGCCCCAAGGATCGACGCAAGTTCCTTTTAGTGCAAGATTTATGCCACCATCTGTGTCATTACAATTGATCCCAGGAAAAAACGGAGAGATTACTGCCCGGCCTGTTATCGCTGCAGGCAAACCATAAATTGCTATCCCAAGAGTTATTCCTACAATGAAAGTTATTGCTAAAAACGCCCAAAAAGTCGAATTTTCCATTTTGTTTACCTCCTTTCAATTGCTTTTTCTCTTTTTTTGTAAGATTATTAAATTTAAACTATTTTATTGATAATAATGTGGTTTTTATACTTTTTCTAAAGCTCGCCTGATATACCATTGGTTTTTGTCTCGCAATTCGGCCTTTGTCGAGTCTTCTAATGAATAAACGTTGATTGCATGCTGTTCGTCCAAATAATAAGGTTGCATTTTTCTTGCTTTTATTACATTAGCTACTCGCTCATGAATTTTTTCAGGGAATAATATCTCGCCGTCGAGGGCCTTGGATTGTAAGGCCCTAGCTATTGAAATTGTATTGCCTATCGCAGTGTATTTTACTGTTGAGTTTTGTACGGAAGTTAAATTGGCCATGCCTGTGTTAATGCCTGCGCGCATTTCTACTTTGATGCCCTTTGGCCCGAGCTTTTTGTTAAGCTCGATTGTAATTTGTTTTATTGCCTCGGCCGTCTTTAGCGCTGCAATATCATGCCTGTATTGCTTGATTACATTGAACAAAACAATAATGGTATTTCCATACAAATCTGCTACGCCTTGGTGTTCCTTTATTTTTTGTATTATCTCATGGAAGTATTCATCGAGAATCTTGGCATAAGTCAAAGGATCTTCTTTCTTTAGCTTTGTCAAAGAATCCAGGCCAAGGTGCACGAACAAGGCAGTTATTTCTTGTTTTGTTCCGTATACTATCGTCGATATAATATTGTGTGCTGCAAGCTGTTTTGAGGCATGTTTAGAAAATATTTTTTCCACGAAACTATCGCCAGAATCCGAAGGGAAATAATCTTTTTTTGTAGAGTCAATAGCACTTTTTAATTTTGTCTGGGTTGTTTCAGCCATGGACTTGGGCAGGGGTCTTTCATTTTTTTCTATCATCCTTACTACTTCTTTCTTTTCCTTGTAAGATTTTCTTGTTCTTAGCAATAACATCACAATAACCAAAATTGCTACCAAAACCAACAATCCGATTAACCATCTGATATCAAGTTTAGATTTTGGATTTAGCTCGATTGTTGCGACAACGTAGCCCGTCAATGGAACATTTTTGAATTCGAGGGTTTCGGTGCCAGTGTTTACTTTAATTGTGTAGGTTCCTTTTGGGGCTCCCAACTTGAAACTAATGTTCTGCCCTACGCCCAAATCTATCTTCTTGGTTTTTTTCGTGCTTTGGTTTTCTATCAAGAACTCGATTTCTATAATGCGTTGAAAAGGAACGTTGCCTATGTTGGTAATATGCAAAATATCACTATCGAGATCGGCGCTTATTTTTTCATAATGTTCAACAATAATTGTTTTTCTAGCACTAAACGAACTGGTGGAAGCTTCGATAGTATAAGTTCCGGGCATACTAAATTTTGTAAATCTGAAAAGAGTAGAATTGCCACTAGATATTGTTTCATCGAGTAGGACCTCTGTTTTGACAAGTGAGACTTGCCTTAATAGCTTTACTGAGATTATTGCTTTCAAGGTATTGTTTGCTTGGTCCAGTAGCTTTGGCGTTATCATCAAGAGCGAATCTGGAATAAAACTCTCGTTGTTTGTTTCTATTGCAAGAGTTGTCGGAACAGCGAGAATTGTGATTTTTTCGGTGGCGATTCCAGAGTTGTTGTTTTCTTTGACTTGGATTGTTAAGGTATGGATTCCAGGAGCGATGTCTGCAGGAAGTTCGGTTGAGAAAGAAAATTTGCCATTTGAAACTTCTACCGCTTGCTCTTTATTGAAAGTATTGAATGTTATAATCGCAATTCCTTGGGCTGCCTGGCCATTTGCCTTGAAGGCAGTTCCGGTCACCTCAATTTTTTCTTTTGGCTTTAATTCTTTTTTGTTCAGGTTGATTTTCACATCAATTTTATTACTCAAGGTTATTGCAGGGCTTTTGGTTTCTTCTAGTTTGCTCTCATGAGAATCCTGAAGAACTGCGACAATGTAACAAGAGCCTTCTTTGGCAACAGGAAAATTAACTGTTATTGTTTTTTCTTTGTTTGCTTGCAATTCAATAGGCGAAAAATACATCAAAGTTTCTATGTTATCACAGAAAAGGCTTATCCTGAAAAAGCCCTGGACAGTATTTGGTTGAGAGAGTCTAGTCTCGAGCTTTATAATATCGCCTTGATTGTAGACGGAATTGACATTTGAAAGAAGAATAGTAGCGGAAGCCAAGCTAGCGAACAGAAAAAGCGATAAAACCAATGATAAAATCAGGAGTATCTTTTTCATTTTGTTTTGCTCTTTCTTTATTAGTAAAGTTCGGCGATATTTAAAGTTTTTTGTGCACTTGAACATATAAAAATTTATAAATTTCCTTGCTCTGAAATTTGAATGGTCAAAGATGACTTGGAATCTGAAATTTTGAATTTGGTAGCCAAGGGCAAGTTGAGCCCTGATGAAGCAAAAAAACTTTTGGAAAGAGCAAGAGGCAAAACAGAACAACGAGAATACAATAAAGGCCTGGAAGGAGGACAACCACAACTACAGCAAAAACCTGTACGTAGAACATGGCCATTTTGGTTAATTGGCTTCGCACTTGCGGGGGTTATTGGGTATAATGTCATTAACAAGTACAGGAATAACAACGAAAGTTCTAGCGCAGGCTATACTCCTTACAATCAATTTTACGAACAACCAAGTCAAGAACAAACATCCCAACAAAGAGAACCTGAGAAATCTCCGAAAGAAAGGAGGCTAGAAGAATTAATAAATTTAGAGGGCATTAGGTGGGTATATAAAACATCCGATGCATACTTATTCTCAGATGACACTTTTCTCGTAGAGGAAAGCCCTTCAGGAACTTACATAAATTTAAATATGGATAAAAAGAGTGGGGCTGGATGGGAAAGGATAAATGAAATAGATATCCCTTTCCCTAATTGGGATTATGCAAGATTTGAGGGGGCTTCTGGAAAAATTTTAGTTTATAATACAGATAAGTTTGAGAGATCAGAATTACATGACTGCTGGAGTTCTACCTCATGGGATTGGACATTTTATCTGATCCCTGTAGGGTGGCCCGAGCAAAAACAAGAAACATACCAACAGCCAGAACAAACACGAGAAGAACAAGAGCAAGGGCCTAGAGTTTATGGAATGGGGGAGTGGGTCTCTAGTGGAGATTTGGAGTGGAAAGTAAATGAAGTCTATCAAAAAAGAATATGTCAGTATGAGCAATGGATAGCTGCAGGCCTAACTACTGACAATATGAGCGATGAAGAAATAACTGCTATGAAAACGCGCTATTATTCCGATTTCGCCGTTGTTAATATAACTGCAAAAAGCGCTTCCGATAACATCAATAGAATTAGTTTATCTAGTTTTAAATTGTACTACCCATACGAATGTAGGGCTTTTATTGAAAGTGCGATACTTAATGTATTAAATGGTAGTAAGGAAACTACGAGAGAAGTAGGCAAATATACTAGTTCTACCTTCAGCATTCCTTTTTTACTTTATACTACCTTAGATGCTAGTGGACAACAATATGCCCCAAAAGGGATAGTCAGAATTGGAATAGATGAGAAAAATTTAGTTGAAATACAATTCTAGTTGGAGCTGGAGCATTAGTTTTATAAATCTCTTTTCTTTTTGTTTTTTATGAAAATCCTAACTTTACATTGTGATTATATAAAGTTCAGGCCGGTCAAGAAAGCAATTGCGAAGCCAGAAGAAATAGAGAGTAAAGAAAAAATTGTCAAGGAATGCCTTGTTGTTTTGAGTGCTGTTGAAAAACAAGACGAAGGCAAGGAGGCCAAAGTTGTAGAGAAACTTGTCGAAAATATTAAGGACATTGCCTCTCAAGTAAAATGCAACACAATTGTGCTTTATCCTTATGTTCATCTCACGAGTGCACCTTCAAATCCATCGAGTGCCTTGCAAGTTCTAGAGCAAGGCGAAAAAGAACTTATCAAAGAAAAGTTTTCTGTCGTGAGAGCACCTTTCGGCTGGTACAAGGAGTTCGAGCTAAAATGCAAAGGGCATCCTTTATCAGAGCTCTCGAGGCAGATCAGTGCAGAAGGCAAAGTTGAGATATCACAAGGAGCGCAAGGGAAATCCAAAGAAGAGACAAAAGAAGAAAAATATGATTACAAACAGCTTTTGAACCAAATTTCAAAAGTAACACTCGACACGAGCAAGCTCAAGGAAAATGACCACAGAATTATTGGGCAGAGACTTGATTTGTTTTCTTTCAATGAAGTTGCTCCGGGGATGGTTTTCTGGCACAATAATGGGTGGATTATTTACAATGAACTTATAAAATTCTGGCGTGAGGAGCACAAAAAAGCAGGCTACCAAGAAATCTCTACGCCACAAATTATGGATTCGAGACTTTGGAAAATTTCCGGGCACTGGGAAAAATATCGCGAGAACATTTTCTTGACAGAATACGAAGGCCGCACCTTTGCAGTGAAGCCAATGAATTGTCCTGGCGGAATTTTGGTTTACAAAACAAGGCCGAGAAGCTACAAGGAATTGCCCCTGAGAATGGCAGAACTTGGAACAGTGCATAGACAAGAACTCAGCGGGGTTTTGGGAGGGCTTTTTAGAGTTATTAAGTTCACCCAAGATGATGCTCATATTTATTGCACCGAAGCTCAGCTCGAGGATGAAATTGTAGAGGTTATTAATTTAATAGATACTCTTTACAAGCCTTTCAAGTTTGAGTGGGAAGTTGAATTGTCGACAAGGCCAGAGAAAAGAATAGGTTCGGATGAAATGTGGGACAAAGCTGAAAAAGCACTAAAGAATGTTTTGAAAAAGAAAAAAATTAAGTTCAAGCTGCGAGAAGGCGAGGGCGCATTTTATGGGCCTAAAATAGATTTCCATATAAAAGATTCTTTGGGAAGGAACTGGCAATGCGCCACGATTCAAATTGATTTTGCAATGCCCGAACGATTTGACTTGACTTATACTGGAGAGGACAACAAAAAATATAGACCCGTGATGATCCACAGGGCTATTTACGGTTCATTCGAAAGATTCGTTGGAGTGCTGCTAGAGCATTTGAATGGAAACTTGCCTGTATGGCTTGCCCCAATACAAGTTAGGGTTCTTTCATTCACAGAAAGGAATGTTAATACGGCGGAGAAAATAGTTAAAGCTTTAGAAGAGCAAGGTTTGAGAGTTGATTCGGATTTTAGAGATAATACTGTAGATTACAAAGTCCGTGAAGCTGAACTCCAAAAAATTCCATATATTATTGTCATAGGCGATAAAGAAGAAAAGCAAGGCACCATTGCTGTTCGTGAGCGTGGAAAGAAGCCAGAATTTGGAGTAAAGCTTGAAAGATTCATAGAAGAAATTAAAGAGAAAATAGAAAAGAAAATAGTGTAATCAAAAGTATTCAATTCAGATCATAATGTCTTTTCAAGATTCATTGAAAAAGTTGAAAGCTTCTAGAGAGTTCAAGAAATTCAAACAAAAAAACAAGAATAGTTTTTTGTTCAGTGCATTCTTTGTTCTGAATTCGAGATTTGAGTGTGAGACCAAGCAGTTTGATTTTTACTTAACAAAGAAAAAAGCAGCGACTTTTGTAGTTAATGATAAAATTGAATTCAAAACAGACGAATTTCATCCAAAAGGAAAAATAACTGTGCTAAATGAAAAAATAAACATAGATATTGAAAAATTAAAAGAGATTACAAAGAAAGAAATTGAAAAAAGAAATTTAACTGAATTTGACATTAATAAAATAATCATAGTCCTCCAAAAAATAAACGAGCAACAATTATGGAATGTAACTTGCTTAATGTCAAGTTTGAAACTCTTGAGAATGCATATTGACTGTTTCGATGGCAGGGTTCTTGAAACAAAGGAAGAAAGCATTGTTGATTTTTTGAGCTTTCAGAAAAGGAATGAAAAATCTTAAAATTCTATCTTTGTTCCAATCCGGATCGTTTTCGCTTGTCCTTTTCTTAGCTCTAGGACATAACGTGCTTAAAACACAAAAAACATATGGAGGATTCGTTTCTTATTATCTTTGAATATGAATGCAAGATTCTCCTGCCTGGAGAACATTAAGCCGAGAGCCTGACTGAAAATGCCTTTTTGGCTTTTATTTTCATTTTTGCAAAGCCTCGGATGGGATTCGAACCCACAACCACCTGCTTACGAAGCAGATGCTCTACCGTTGAGCTACCGAGGCATGGGCAAGCATAATAAATTTTCTTAAATTTCCTAAAATTTTAAAGAAATAGAAATTTAAAAATCCTCTTAACTTCCAAAGATAGAAACCACTAGGGTTGTGCCTCGGTTTCTTTCGTTGTTCTTGTTTTCTCTTCTTTATTTTTTTCCTTTTTTTCTTTCTCTTCTTCACCAAAATGTATTCTTTGTAGGAGTTCTTCTTTTATTTTTTTCTTTCCTGTTTCTTTTCCCGCAATTTCTTCAATCTCGTAAAAATCGTTAGGATTTAATTTCTTTTTGATACCGCGCTTTTCTAGATAAAGTTTTGCTATCAAGTAGAGAACCAAACCAATACTTTTTGCTGATTTATTGTTGCAAGGTACTACTATATCGACGTCTCTTGTTACATTGTTCGTATCGCACAAAGCTACTACAGGAATATTGGCCAGGGTAACATCATGTAATGCATTCTTGTCAAGCCATGGATCTATGATCAGCAGAACTTTGGGCTCAAAAAAATCGTCTAAATCCGGGTTAGTTATAATTCCTGCGGGATATCGTGTAAAGGTTCTAACCCCCTCTAGAGCATCTTTGAATGCTTCAATACTTTTCCAACCAGCCTCTCTTTTACAGCAAACCAAGATATCATTAGGATCGTATTGCGCGAGAAAATTTGCTGCTATAGCTATTTTCTCGTCAATTTTTTTCGTGTTTAGCACAGCTATTCCATCGGCTTTTCTCCTGTAGACATATTGCCGCATATCTGGCGTTACCGCCCTTGTGCCTAGATGCACTGCTGCCTTGATATAATCTTCCAACGGGGCCAAGAGAACCTCCTTATCTTTCACTCCAATTTCTTCTTTTTTATCTTTCTTGGGCTTTTCTTCTTTCTCTGGTTCTTCTGCCTTTACGTTTTTTTCTTCGTCGTTTTCTTCTTTTTCTTCGTCTTCCATTTTCTTTTTCTGTGGCATTAGAGTGTAAGAAAAATGCGGTTTAAAAAGGTTGCGAGGATGTTATGAAAAGAACTAAATGCCATAAACGCCGGGACTGGGACTCGAACCCAGAAATCCACGAGGGAAACAGGTTTAGCAAACCTGCGCCTTACCATTGGGCCATCCCGGCATATATCTTCTAAGAATTTAGAACTTTTAAAGTTTATTTTTCCTTGCCTTCTGCCTTCCGTTTCTTGTAATAAGCAACTGCATTTTTGATAAGGCTATTGTTAGATAATTCTGCGAGTTCTTCTGCGCTTTCGATATTCTGTACGACGGTTTTGTAAGTGGCATAACTTATCCCAGATATTGCCAAACCTATAAGAAAGGATGCTCCGGAAATGGCCAAAAGAAAGTAATCATTTTTGTTAGGGCCATCTATGATATTGTAGAAAGAAAATCCCGCTGAGCCGATATAAGGAATTACTGAACCAAAATTAACATTGGCACTTATTTCGAAAAATTCTCCTATTTTCTCAGTCAAACTCATTTTTTGCCCATCTTACTTTTTTTCTTTTCGATTATTTTCCTTGCCCTTTCTAGCATTTCTTTTTTCAAGCCAATAAAACAACCGCCGGGCTTGCCTGCACAATAAGTTGCTTCGCCTTCCTTTAGGATTTCTGCAATTTCTGGCGATTCAATATCGATATGTGTGATTCGCGCATTGCTCTTGCTTGCTTCGTGCAAGTAAACTTTGACTTTTTTTAGTTCATACTTTCCCTCGCTAGGGCCTGACATAAAATATTAAAGCAGAATTAATTTAAAAATTATATGGAAAGGGAAAAAGAAGGGACAAGCAAGAGGATTATTGAAATTGATGGTAGTTACGGATCTGGTGGAGGCCAAATCATAAGGACGGCTTTGGCAATGAGTGCCTTAACAGGCAAACCATTCCACATCACGAAGATAAGAGCTAAAAGAAAAAATCCTGGCCTGGCCGCACAACACCTTTCTTCTGTTAATACTGTAGCACAATTATGCGATGCAAAAGTTAAAGGAAACTTTTTTGGTTCAGAAGAATTGTGGTTCGAACCAAAAGAAATTAGAGTGGAAAAACTAAAAATAAATATTGGGACTGCTGGTAGTATTTCTTTAGTTTTGCAATCTTTGATGCCTATCATGATAAATATAACTAAAGCCTTAGAAATTGAAATTACTGGCGGAACTGACGTAGGGAGGGCTCCTTCTATGGATTATACAAACAAGGTCTTATTGAAACTTTTAGAGAAAATGGGTTACAATGGCCAAATTCAAATTTTGAAGAGGGGTTTCTTTCCTAAAGGTGGAGGCAAAATAATTTTCAGAGCTGAACCAATGCATTTAAAACACTACGATTTCAATGAAAGGGGAAAACTTTTACGCTCCGGAGGAATTTCAATTGCTTCGAGGCATTTAGAAAAAGCAAGGGTCGTAGAAAGACAAGCAAATGAGGCGAAAAAGTTCTTGGAATTGCTTGGGATTCCGATTGAACTAGAAAAAGCTTATGTTGACTCTATTTCGCAAGGTTCTGCAATAACTTTGTGGATACAATTCGAAAATTCAATTTTGGGCTCGTGTGCTATTGGCAAAAAAGCGAAGCCGAGCGAACAAGTTGGGAAAGAAGCAATAAATAGCTTACTCCTGGAATATAAGGAAAATGCAGTTGTAGATTTTCATGCTGCCGATCAATTATTACCTTATATTGCGATAGCTGGTGGCTCCCTAAAAACCTCAAAAATTTCAGAACACGCTAAAACAAATGCTTTTGTAATAGAGAAATTTCTCCCGGTTTGCTTTAAGATAAATGAAAAAATGGGGGAAATAAAGGTAATTAAAGAAGAGAGATAATAAAAAAGGGTTCTGCAAAGTTAACGGGTGATAATTACCGACGATGAAGAAGTTAAAATGAACTTTCAAATTTTAAAAAAAACGACGATAAGATTAATCGTCACCTTCTTACTTAACAATACCAAAAAGAGTAAGAATTTTAAGGTTAAAAGTCCGACATAGATTATGGGGCTGTAGTATAGCTTGGTTAGTATACGTGCCTAGGGAGCACGCGGCCCCGGTTCAAATCCGGGCAGCCCCATCCCCCTCTTTTTGTTCTAAAGAAAGGTTTATAAAAGACTTTTACTATAAAATAGCGACAAAATCAAAATGCTAAAAACCTTGTTATTTTTTTTGGTTTTGAATGGGAATAACCCTGACAGTAACTGTAACAGCGACTATACTAATCAAATTTTAAATGAAACCGAGCAAATCGAGGTCTCAAGTCCTGCTGTTGATACTGCTTCTGTGGGTTATAAACTATTGACTGCTGCTAAAAAATATCTTGGCGTGCCTTATACCTGGGGCGGATACAAAGAGAAAATCAATATCAATTAAGGACAAATCCCCTTTATATAATCTCTTTATTTCAGTTAATTTTAAAAGGTTAAAACATCTTTCTATAAAGGCGGGGAAGCTATCCTAGCGGGGTGGAAACATCTCATCGATATGATTGGATGTTGCCCAAAGCAGCCTGGTTAGCTCGCGAGGCCCATAACCTCGAGGTCGCGTGGTTCAAATCCCGCCCCCGCTACTTTTCAAAAATTAGTAAAGGAGGAAGATGGTTTTCAAGATAGGAATTGACGATGCAGGCAGAGGCCCCGTGATCGGGCCGATGGTTCTGGCTGGCGTTCTCGTAGATGAAAAACAAGAAGCAAAGTTAAGGCTTATAAAAGTTAAAGATTCGAAGCTGCTATCGCCGCAACGACGCGAGTTTCTTGCCAAAGAAATCAAAAAAATTGTAACTGCAAGTATGGTGCTGAAAATCTCGGCTTCTGAAATAGATGGATTTCTTGCTAAAAAAATAAATTTGAATAAAGTAGAAGCAATAAAGGCAGCAGAGATAATAAATATTTTAACCAAGAATATTTTGAAAGCACAAGTCATCATTGATTGTCCCTCGAATAACATTACAGCATGGCAGAACTATCTCATCGGCCATATTGCTAGTAAAGAAAAGGTAATAATTAAATGTGAGCACAAGGCCGATGTGAATCATCCTGTTGTAAGTGCAGCAAGCATACTTGCGAAAGTCACAAGAGATAAGGAAATAGATAGAATAAAAAAACAATATGGTGTTGAATGCGGTTCGGGCTATCCGAGCGATCCTCTCTGCGTTAAGTTTCTCAAGACACCAAAAGCCAAAGAACTTGCTAAACTTGGCTTGATAAGGAAATCGTGGCAAACATGGAGCCGCGATAACAGAAAGCAAGGGCAAAAGAAACTTATAGAATTCTAATTGCTCTTAATTGTACATTCTAATTGCTATTGCTGAAGTAGAGCCTTATTTTCCTTGTTTGCTTTTCTTCTATTCTTCTCATTTCCTCTTTTAATTTTTCTTCTAGAGTAACGTGATTTTGTTTTAGATTTGTAAATAGTTTTTCGAATTCTAAGACAAATTTATCTGCAAGAGCGGGATCAAGAAAATTAAACGGATTAAAAATCTTTGTAAGTTTTTTGTTGTTCTTGTTGTCTATCCTTGAAAGCTTGTGTTCAAGATAATTAATGCTATCGCTGCCGACTTTGATCAAAAAAGGCAGACTTTCCCAAGGCAAAACCAAGATTGTTCCTATTGGTTTTTTTGTTGTTATAGTATAAATTGCTCTTCCTATTGTTTCTGCGTAACCTTCAACGATAAGCCCCATTTTTACATATGCGGGAAATTTGACTATTTCTAGCGCACTTGGTAGATCTGTAGACAAAATCTTAGAGAGCCCGAAATAGAAAGCTGCCCCGGAGAGAGCTCCTGCAATGAGGCTATAGAAAGTAAAAGTATTTTTTGAATAGCCTGCTTCCTTTGCCCATTTTTCTTGCCATTTGTGATAAAAGCTTCCGAAAACAGGATAAGTGATTAACTGGCCAGCTAGTTTCAAGGGGAGAGTGGCCCCATAAAAAACATAATCAAGAAAGGTTCCTTTTTTTGGATACTCTATTTTGCTTATCTTTGCTATTTGTGCGATCATTTCAAAACTCAGTCAAACTTTTTTGTTTTTTGCCAAGGAGTTCTTCTTTCTTGATTCCAAAAACCTCGAAAATATTCTCAACTGCAGGAACAATCTGGTGTTCAAGATAATACTGAATGTCGTACTCGCCTTTTTCATCAGGAAGCTTGACTTTTTCTCGTACGAGTTTTTTTGTCTCTCGAGTTTCGGCAATGAAATATTGAACAAGCATTCCTATAGCGATTGGCATGCCTTGCTTTTCCATCTTCTTGGCTGCAATTACATGGGGAGTTATTGCCTTGTATTCTGAAAGGGGTTTCTTTAGTTGAGTGCGAATTATAATGTCTTCCTTTTTGACTTTTCTTTCCTTTAGGTTCTGGATTATTTTTTTTGTATATGCTAAAGCAGATTTCTCGTTGCCTTCTTTCAGAATTCTAAGCAAAACTTCATTTTGTAATTCTCGAGCAAGAGAACACCAGTCCCTACGTACAGTTTCAAAGCCCCTAATTTTTAATTTACCATCTTCTGTAATAAGGGCATATTTCTTTTTGGCGCCAAACTCGCCAGTGCGTTTTGTTACCCAAATACCTCTAGCATAGAAATCTTCGAGCTCAAGTTCCATTACGCCAGGCAATCCAGAATTAAGTTTTTCAAGGAAAGAAAGGATTTCTTGCTTATTTTTATTGCCCCTGAGAAAAGCTATCGAATCTGTATCAGAATAAATAACCTGGTAGCCTGCTGCCTTTATCTTTTCTATTGTGGCAAGGATTGATTTTCTTGCCAAGGCCGCAGTAGCTGCAGCAGCTTCTCTGCAATAATAGCGCGCTCCGAAAAAACCTTGATAGCCATAACAAGCATTGGCAAGCAACTTATAAGCATTACTTCGGGCTCTCTTGACTGGGGAGGGGTCTTGTTTGTATTCGGCCTTGTATTTCTTTCTTTTTTCGATCATATCTTTTAACATCCTAGGAAAGAAACCCGGTTGTTTTGTAAAATAAACCCTGCCCTCTGCGATTTCTGCTTCATAGCTATCCCTTATTTTTTTATAGCCTAAAAAAGTTGATTTAGATAGATTGTACGTTACAATAACAGAAGAATACATGCTTGTGAAATCAAACATTACAACATTTTCGTAAAGTCCTGGCGTTGGCTGCAAAACAAAAGCGCCTTCATAACGGCCCTTTCTTCTTCTTTCTTCAATTTCATCGTGTAATGGCCGTTTTTCTGCAATTTCGTTGTATTCATTAAGATGATGTATTATGTAACTTTCAACTAATTGAGACATGCTGTCTCTTGTTATCTCAAACAACGGCTCCTGGATAATATTGCAAAACTCGAGCATGTCTGGCAAAAATTTTTCTGCAAGTTTCAAAGTGAGTAGAGAATCTTGCAGATTGTATTCAAAGTAATCAAGCCATTCATACTCTTTGAGCTTGGTTGAATGCTTGTGCTCAAAATCTTTTTTGCCTTCGCCAAGGAATTCTCTAGCTACTTCATCCAAGCCAAGAGTTTCTGATTGCATATATGGCGAGTAGACTGTTTCAATGAATCTGAGCAAATCAACATGAACAATTCCTGAAATTCTAGCCGAGGTAATGCGGCCCCTGGTAAAGCTAGGCTGTGAACCATCTATTCCTAGAGCAAGTTTTACTTGGTTTTTCTCTGCCCTTGCCCTAAGATAAGGCAAGTCAAACCCATCTGAGAAATAACCTACTAGCATATCAGGAGCTTGTTCCTTCACACACTCAACGAATTTTTCTAGCATTTCTGCTTCATCTTTACAAAATTCAACAAATTCCGGAGCATCATCAACTTTTTTCCATGTCAAAACTTTTTTGAAGTTCTTGCCAACAATAGAAATCATCAAGATTTCGCCCTTGCCAATTTCGAATTCATCTGCCTCGATATCGAAAGCAAGAATCTTTGGCTCGAATGTCTTTTGGTCTGTCTTATCTATTTGTTCTGCTTTTATACAAATATCCACATCTAATTCTGCTAGACCATACTCTGCCTCTAAAATTTCCCCTGAAATTTTGTGCCAAGTTAATGGAACTAATTTTTTGTCAATAATGTACTTTGTTATTAAGTTCAGGTCATATTCTCTAAGAGCTTCGATTTCTGGGTAATCTATTTTGTCTGCTATAGCATGAGCATCTTTGTAATTTGTTATGAAAATCTTGAGTGCTTTGACATCCTTGCCCAAAAATTTTTTATTGTGCAATTCTGTTTTCTCCACTTTCGTTATTCTCCCAGCTTGTTCTATCTTTATTTTTTCTATTTTTTGCTGTAGTTCCTTTATTTTTTTCTCAGTAGTGTCTTGCTTGAAAATTGCCCAGAAATACGGCTCGTAACTATCGACAATACAAACTCTACGACCTTTATCATCCCGGCCTATAATTCTTACATAATTGCGGCTCTTCCAGTCAAAATAATCATAATCAACAGGAATAAAGGTTATTGAGAGCATTTTTAAAAAAAGAAATTTTATCTTATAAATTTTTATAATTTCTGAAGCATGAAAAAAACAAAAGATTTATAAATAAATGTTACTTTATGATAGTAACAAAAATTACAATTAATAAACAAAGCAAGTCCAAAAAAAATTAATAATATAAGAAATTATCTGAGTAGCAAGGAAAAGGCAAAAAAAGGAGCCAAAAATAAAATGGCTAGCAGTCTAGAATGGAAATTGCGGAGGGAAGAGAATTACAGGAAATTTTACAAAGAAGGCTCTGGGCTTTCTACGAGTTTTGAAGAAGATGTCGAAATTAAGAAAAAACTTTTGATAAAGTATTTCCCGCTAAGATTCGGTATTGGAGGAAAACAAGATTTGAGGAAATACGAGCCCATTAGTGCAGGTGCAATCTTTAATTATTTAATTAATTATGCTGCAAGATATACAAAATGAACGATCAAAAACTTAATGAGATTGAAACTTGCCTCAAAAGAATGGCCCTTGTTGGAGTTTCGAGAAACAAATCAGGAGAAAAGGAAAAGCAAAAAGAGCGGCCAGCTTACCTCTTGAATATATTTGCGATAAAAAGAAAATTACCTAATTTTGTCGAGTTTGTAGATGCGCAATATCTTAAAGAGCTTAGCAAAAAATTAGGGGGACCCTTACTGTTTGTAGGTGGTACTACTGAATTTGAAGTTCCTTCTTTCATGAGAGCTAACTATGCTATGAATGCTATGAGCGATGAGGAGATCCTTTTAAGATTTTTATTTCCGGCTATTTTCAAAACTTATGAAATTTTTGTAGATTCGGATACAATTGAAGCCAGAATTTTCTACAAGGACAGGATAGGCAGCAATTATTTTTATTATGAACATTACTTGAGAGCAGATGGAACAGAAGAAATAACCAGGGCTCATGTTGAGGATCTCTTGGAGCAAATTATTTAAGTTTCGTTTTCTTGATTGTTTTATGGGTTTACAGATTGGCGAGATTGTGCCAAAAAAAGAGATAAAACTAGAAGATTTGAAAGGAAAGATTATTGCCGTGGATGCTTTCAATGCTCTTTACCAGTTTCTTGCAAATATAAGACAGCCCGACGGCACGCCACTCATGGACCACAAGAGAAGAATTACTTCGCATTTGAGTGGATTGTTTTATAGAACTACAAACTTAATGACAAAGGGTTTAAAGCTTGTTTATGTTTTCGATGGCAAACCCCCTGAACTGAAAGCCGGAACTGTTTCACAAAGAATTGCCAGAAAAGAAGAAGCCAGAGCAAAATACGAGGAAGCAATGACAAGAGGCGAGAAAGAAGAAATGTTCAAGTATTCTAGACAAGCCTTGCATTTGACAGACGAAATGATTGAAGAAAGCAAGGAATTGTTGAAAGCCCTTGGATTGAGTGTTGTACAGGCGCCTAGCGAGGGCGAGGCCCAGTGTGCCTTTATGGCAAAAAAACATGATGCTTATGCTGTAGCTTCGCAAGATTATGATGCTTTGGCTTTTGGTGCCCCGAGGCTCATACAAAATTTAACTCTTGCCAAAAAAAGAAGGCTTGCTTCTGGTGCATTCGTTTCAGTAATGCCAGAACTAATCGAGCTAGATAATGTTTTCAATGTATTACAGATAAATCATGAACAATTAATATGCCTGGCAATTCTCGTAGGCACGGATTTCAATCCTGGCGGCATTAAAGGGATCGGGCCAAAAAAAGCACTGCAACTTGTACAACAATATAAGGTTCCTTCTCTTTTGTTCAATGCAATAAACAAACTTGTACAAGAAGGTAAGGTGCCAGAACCAGAATTCGAATGGCATGAGATTTTCGAGCTATTCAAGAAGCCAGATGTTACAACAAATTACAAAATAGAGTTCAAGAAAGTTGATGAGAAAGCGGTAAAAAGGATCTTGTGCAAGGAGCATGATTTTTCTGAAGAACGCGTTGATTCGGCCCTGGAAAAAATTTATGAAAGTAAAGAAAAAGCGAGTCAGAAAGGCCTGAGTGATTTTTGAGGTGACATCCTCTGGGGCTTGAAAGCTCTAGCTTCCTTCGAATGGTCCAAGTCACATTAGATATCTTTGCAAACTTAAAATTAACATTAGCAATCCAACTAATGCATCAATTCCTAGGTAGATTACGGGATTTGTAGGCAACATTGCTAAGAATGCAAAATCGAATCCAAGGTTAATTAAAATTCCTGCGGCACTTACAACCAAGGCTACGATTCCTAAAACAAACATATAGGTTTTCAATACCATTTTACCCCTCTTTTTTATTTTTTACCTTTGTGATTAATTTGATTGTTATATTATCAACAACCTAAGGATTTATAAATTTGTTGATTACCTGCGTGGCGCCTTCTTTACGATTTCTTTCATTTCTGAATCTAAAGTTTTTAATTTTTGCATGTAAGATGCAATCTGCGTGTTAACCTCTCTCAGCTGAATTTCTTGACCGCTTGTATGTAAACCCTTCCTTTTGAATTCTTTTATTTCTTTTTCCAAATGTTTTTGCTGTTTGATAAGCACTTGCATCTCTTTTTGTAGTCGCGATTTTTCTTGTTGTTTTTGTTTGTAAAATTGTTCGTACTGTCTGCGAAGATTTTCTATTTCTCTTATCTCTTCGGGTTTGACACCTTGTTTAGCGCCCGGCGGCGGCAACATCTTTTTTTCATCGTAGGTTAGGGCTTTTTTTGCGACGGGGCCTGGTAGCGCTTCCATAACTGTAACAACAACTTTGGCCATTGCTTTTTTGCCTGCCTGATTGATCGCTATGGCAGAATATGGCTGGTTGCCTACACTGGGCGGCCTAACAACATAAGAACCCTCTGTGTTGACCCGGACTTGTTTTCCTTTTTCTAAAACCAGAATGACTCTTTCGGCATTCTCGGCTTTCCATTTCAATGTTACTGGAACTCCTCGGCCTACTCTTGTAGGGCTCGCTACAAGTGTTATCTTCGGAGCGCCCGGCGGAGGCAAGGCTTTTCTTACTTCTACTGTACAAGAATCTGTTGCAACTTGGCCTGCCGTATTTCTTGCTATAAGTTGATATGTCGTAGAAGATTTTGGCCAGACAATTCTTGAGCCACTAAGGGGGACTTTTCCGATGCCCTTAATTTCGGCGCTGTCCGCGTTTCTTGTTGTCCATGTTAGGGTTGTGCTTTGTCCCTCAGCTATTCTCGAAGGATTTGCCTCGATGTTAGCAGAGATTGGCGGCGTTATTCCACTAAAGACTGCAACAAGAGTATGATCTTCGTTCATAATAACATTTATAGTTGTGGCGTTACCAAATTGTTCACCATCCAAAATCCAATATTCGAATCTCGATTCTCTTGCAGGGATAGCCCTTACCCTCACATTTTGGTTGAGCCTGTATCTACGAGCGCCAGGAGAAGGATTCGTAGTACCATTTCCTCGAACATTTATTGTCAAAATTCTGTATTCTGGCTCAGGCCCCGGCCCAGGCCCAGGCCCTCCTGGCCTTACGCCCCTGCTGAGCCATCTGAAAAGGGCCCATAGTAATTTTATGATGCAAATTATTAGAAGGATTATGGCAATAACATCGAGAATAACACAAAGCTCCTGGAAAAGTAGGCCTTCTGGCGGACAAAGCTGGCGACGCAAAAACAAAAGCCAGATTAAAGAAACGAGAGCAAGGGCAATAAAAATAATTGTTTTGGCATGCCTGAACCTCAACCATAACATTAGAATGATAGCAGCGCAAATAACGAAAAAGATTAGATTGCCAAATTTAGCAAGAATGGGGCCATAAAGATAAACAACTCCGAGAGCACCAACTAATGCAAGGATTATTGACAAAACTATTGCTGATCCAAGATTGGCCTTGAAAACCTGTTGCAATACAAACCACACAAAGGCAAAGATAAACAAGAAAATTATGGCAGCGTTAACCCACTCGTTGTTTATTAGGTCGGCTATAGAAGGCAGGCCGGCAAATCCACTTGTACCATAATAGTATTGTGCTGAAGAAAAATTCAATGAGATTACAAACAGTAGTAAAGCCAATAAAATAACTCCCCTTTTCATAAAAAATCGAGGCAGTTATTATTTAAAAATTTATGGCTCGGTCGGCTTGAGCTCTAGAATCAAAGTTTCTTTGACAAGTTTATAATCCTTGATAGGCAAACCTAATGGAATTAACTTAAAATAAGCTTTATCTTTTGCAAAAGCCTTGATCTCGATACTATTTTGGAGCTTGTTGATCATTATGTTCTTTTCGTCTTTGACCCCCGGCAGCGCGATTTCATAAACAATCTTATCTGTTAATCTTCTAACTTTAGTTTCGGGCTCTTGTCTTGGCAATTTGGCTAGTTTCTGAGCTTCGGCTTCGCTGATTTTTAATTCGGATAATTTTCTGATCTCTGCCGCTTCTTTTTCTCTTTCTTTTGAGATTTCTGCTTTAGTCGCTTTTGTCAATGTCCCTTGGCCGCCTTGCCCCCCTTGGCCAAACTGTTTTACTTCGATTACGGGCTCGCCATCAGAACTTTGGCGAATGTTTATACTTATCCCTGAGACATTTACGGGCTCGGCTTGCCTTGTTGCGAGCATTTCATCATACTCTTTAAATTGTTTGTCTATATCTTTTATCATTTGTTTTACTAGTTTTTCGAATGGGAATTTCATAAAGAATGGCATGCCAAAAGCCTCTTCGACTTCCTTTATCATTGTCTTGACTTCATTGTCTAGGGCCTTGTCTCTTTCTTGCTTTGCTTTCAGGTCAGCGCCACAGTAAGGACAAAAACTGAAGTCGGCATTGACTTTCTTGCCACAACTACATTTAATTTTTTTCTTGAACATAATTTAATGATGTCGCTAGAGATTTATAAATTTTTATAAAGTGATTCAAGTATGGTTAACAGGGCCAGCAAAAAGAGCAAAAAGCAAAAAGAGAAAATTTTTAAATAAAGAAAGACAACTATAATTACAAAAAAATGGCTAAAAAAGATAAAGGTAATGAAGAAATTTCTCCTAGAGAATTGATAGAAAGATATGTAGGAATTAAGAAGGCCGAGGAAAAATATGCAAAAAATCCTCATGATGTAATTGCCATGAAACTTGTAAGCCAAATAGAAGGGACTCCTCAAGAATTTCTAAGGAATGCTACTCCGACAGAAGTCGGGGAAAAAATTATAGAAACAAAGATGGCTCTTTTAAAAGAAATTGGAGAGAAACTTTCTTATGATGATTTGCTAAAAGAAAAAGATGTTTATGAATTGTTGAAAGAATTGCCCCCTTTGAAATTGGGTAAAGAAAGATATAGTGAATTAGCAAATGCTCATGCGAATTATTTTTTAATAGAGAAGATGGGAGAATTAGACAAAGGAGAAAAAAGAGCGCAAATAGCTAAGTATCTTTCAGGGAAAACAGGGAAGGAAAGTGACTATTATTTGGCATGGGCGGCGAGAGATATAGACGCCCTTTATATCGGAATTAAATTTGAAGCAGAAAGGGAGTTAAAGAAGGCGCTCGAAAAACTAACAAAAAAAGGAAGATAAAATTTAGAATTCAAGCAATGTTGGTTTGTAAATAATTTTGGTTGGGGGTTACTTCTTTTCTTCTTTCTGGCTGATTATTTTGTCAATTAACTTGGCCATCTCTCTAACGAACAAATCTGTACGGGCTTGCCATTCTTCTATCTCTTTTCCTGAAATTTCTGCGCGAGAGCCGTGCAATATTTCGTGGGCCAGAGTGTACAGTTCGCGATACCAACTAACATACTTTGAATCAAGTAATCTTGCAACAACAAAAGTATCATTCAACATTTCTCCGATGTGTTCTGGGCTTGGTGGCATTCTTTTAGCTGCAATCAAAGCAGCGTGAGCCGAATCTACCATCGCCCAATACAATCCCTCGATGCTGTTGAGCAATGCCGCTTTTGTTCTTGCTATATGCAAGGGCGCGCGCTGTAAGATAACATAGATCGCTTCTGGAGTGCTTTTGATATGGCCTTGGCTCAACAGAACTTTTAGGGGGGTGAAAAAACCACCAAAATCAATAAGCGGCTGGCCCCATCTAATTACATTAAGAATGACAGGCTCGCCTCTCATCATCTCTTGCCACCATGTGCTCAATCGAACAGTGTTGATATGCAAGGGCTTTCTGTAAGGATTTTCTCTTATGAGTTTGCCCAACTCTTCGCGATACCATGCTATGAGTTCCGCGTCCCATTGTACCGAGCAATCATCAAGCAAGATTATAATATCAATGTCGCTGCCCTTGACGCTCTTGCCCTTAGCGCTAGAACCAAACAAAATTATTGACTTGATAATTTTACCAAATTTTTCATAAACCTTAGTTGCAAAATCGTATGCAATATCTTGTTCTTCTTTCAGTCTCAACGAAGGGAACTCCTTTTCGGACTTGCCAGAAACTCTAGCTTCTTTTGCCATTTTTACCTTTTTTTCTTTACCTCTTTTTCTTTTTCCTTTTTACTTTGTTAAGTTGAATTATGTTTTTAAATTTAATTATTCCATCTTATTCCATTGGGGCTCCGGCAAATCTCTGGCCCTTGCCTGGCATCGTGCCCCCTAGTTCTATTGGCAAACCAGCGAAGCCCGCGCCATATGTAGCGAAATGCTGTTCTGGGAGCATCATGCCATAACCCCCTGCGTAAACGCCAGGAATGCCATAAATGCCACGAACCTGGTTCCAGAAGGGTTGCATTTCCATGCCATAAATTGGCGAACCCAAAGCTTCTAAAATGTAGGGCGTTGGACTTGTTTTGAATTGCATTACAAAGCCGCCGGCTTCTACTATTTCTTTTCCTGTAAAACCTGCCTTTTCTAATTCTTTTAGAATTTCTTTGAAAGGAACCTCCCCCATCCCCGGAGCCAAATGAGAATCATTGAAACCAAAATTGTCAGTTAAGTGAACATGTTTTACAAAAGGTGCTATCTTTTTTGTTTCTTCTGCTACAGCTTCTTTCGGGAAACCATATTTTCTCAATAAGTTAATATGGCCAACGTCCCATGTGGCCCCTATCATTTTCTCTGCCATTTCTCGTGCCCTTGATTCGCTTATTCCTTCCTTTACAGCTTTCTTGACAAATTCTTCTCTCGAAGCTTTGATTAGTTCGGCCAATTCTCCTGCTCTTCCGAAGACAGTTCCTGGAAATACATTTTCGATGCTTAGTATGGGTGCTTTTTCTCCAAATTTTTTGAAAGCATTAAGGGCTACATTGGACAGCGTTTCCTTGGTTTTTTCTAGAGCAAAATCAGTAGAAAAAACATATTGTTGTGGTGGCGCCTTCTTAATGAGACTTTTGAAAGTTGAAAAAATTTGGTCACATTTTTTAACTGCCTCTATTGGATTTTCTTCCATCAGACGAGTAGATTCTATTTCTGCTATATTCTTCTTAATTTGATTGATTTCTTGAGCATACTCTTTTTTCTTTTCTTCTGGCCAACACCTCATTGCTTCATTAAAAGAAATCTTTAGTTGAGAAAAAATTTGATCGTAAATCGCCTTTCCAGCAGTCAAATAACTCAAAGCATTTCTCTGTTCCGGAAGCAATTCTTCTTCTTTTATTTTACCTTCTATTACCTCATGATAAACGGGCGCAATAATAGCCCCTGTTTCTATGTATTCTCTCCCTTTCTCTTTCTCGTATGCAAGAGAACCAAGTTGCGAATCCCATATCCGCTTATTTGCTTCTTGGATTTGTTGCACTGGATCAAGCAATATCTCTTTTCCGGTTTTAAGATCTAATCTTTTCTCTCTTCTCATCAATCTTATGCTTCCTGTTTCTCTGTCAATTACATGAATATAGTCTCCTTCTAGAGGTTCGCCAGGTTTTGGGGCAACAGTCTGTGGAAGTCCTGCGGTTGCGTGAATTGTTATTGGCATATTGCCATTTGGATTTAGCTCATGTGCTCTTTCAATAATCATATTGAAATACTTTTCTGCAGTTTCTCTCGCAGTTTCATCTATTCGCTCTCCAGTAAAACCTGCGGGATCAATTATTGGTGCATGCAGGGTTGGTTCTGCGCCAGTAAGTTTGGTCAATCGTGCTATTTCTTTAAAATGTTCTTTAGGAATTGATTCAAAAATTTCTGGTTGGATTGGCTGCAATTCAACAACCCTAACACCCTCGCTCAACCTTGCAGAAACTTCTGCAATTTGGTTTGCTGTTTGGATGCTTGTTGTTGCACCTATTCTTTGAAAAGGCACTCTATAACCAGTAAAAAGTTCACCATATTCTGGCGAGAGTGGCGAGTAAGTGCCTGTGTAAAAGCTTTCAGTGGAGTAGGCCATTTTACCTCTTTTATTTCTCTTTTTACTTAATTATCTTGTATTTTTTAATGTTTTGTTTATCCATTTCTCTTAAATGTTCTTGCTTAGGAGAGAGTATGGCTTCTTCTACATATTTGTGTTCTGCTTCGTACTTCACTTCCTGAAATTTTTCTGGCTCAGCGCTGATTTCTAGGATTGGTTTGACTTTTATGCTTTGCAAGTGATTAGTCAATTCCTTTACGAGCGTTGCATTTACATTTTTTTGCTTTTCAATTTCTTCTGTTCTTTGTTCTTTTTTATTGTAGCCTTTTTCTATTCCATATTCTCCCTTTACATAAACATTCTTGGCCTGGTCAATATCGTACAGGGCTTTCTTTCCGGGCTTTGCTATAGTAATGGTTTCGAGAAAATTTTCTAAATTGAATTCTTGGTTTTGGGGAAATTTTATTGCAGTAGGTGTCTCGCTGTAGAAAATAGTTTCTAGCTGGAAATCGAAAACTTCGGCAGGAGCTTTTGCTTTGTTTTTCTCATCTTTTGGGCTAGCTTCTTTTATTTTTTCTCTTTCTTTTGTCTCTTCTTTCGCGTTCTTTTTTTTATTTTTTTGCTTTTCCTTTTCTTTCTCCTTTGCTTTTTCTTCGATAGCTTTCTTGCCCTTGGCCTTTTTATCTTTTTTACTTTTCATTTATCAAGTCAACACATTTGATTTTGTTTTTATTTTTGGCCACGCCATGAGCCTGGCAATTCCCAGGCAGGCTCGGCAAAAGAAACCATTCCATGACTTTTCTTGTACACATCGTAAATCTTGAAACAACTAGAAGCTGCGACTTGTTCTGCATACATCCTGATTATTGATTCTTCGAAAGTATCTTTTTGGAGGTCCTTGACTTTTTTGGCCTTCTTTTTTTCTTTTTTCTTTTCCTTTGCTGGTTTGCCGAACAAAGCTTCGAAGAAGTCTTTCGGCTTTTTTTCTTTTTCTTCTTTTTTTTCTTCTAGGAAATGGTCTAAATCTTCGGTCAATTGTTTCAAACTTTCTTCTGTTGTAATTTCAACTAACTTCAGCGCGTCCTGAAAATCTTGTTTCTTCATCTCTTCTGCCAAGACGTTTAATTCATCTTCGCTTAGGGCAAATGCCTTGAAGCTTACTTCAACACGGCCGCCGAAGGCGTAGTGGCCTGCTTGGCTAACTCTTTGAGGAATGCCCCTAAAAGTAAAACTGACAAGAACACAAGCATAATATGGTTTTTTTAGCTTGAGGTCACGGAACGAATAAGGCAAGTTTTTTGCTTCGGCTTCTTTTTTTGGATCTATTTTTTGTTTTCCTAGGATTGTTAGCTCAAGCAAAAGCGTATTGAATGCATTTACGAGCGCGGGTTCTGTTAATTTCTTTTCTTTCATGCCTAGCTGTTCTGCAGCTTTCAAATACGGCTTTGCCCATCTGGTGTATAGTTTCAGTGCACCTACTTGGCTTTTCAAGTAACTTTTTTCAATTTCAAACCTTTTCTTTAGTTCTGCATGGCTTCTCTTGACCCATTCGAGAAACTCGGCAACTCTTGGCTTTAGAACTCTCTTGACCCTATCATTAAGATCCATCTTGTCTACATCTTCGGGGGTTTTGGCAGCCATGAATGCATCTCTGAGCGTAGTAAAACCAATATCGCTTCTGGTCATCATGTTAATACTGCCATAGCCTTTCTGGGCATCAACCTTATCGAGCCATATTTGTTTCAGCCCCAACATTCCTGATTCTTTTTCTTTAGGGTCTTTGCTTTCTGCAAGTTCGTATTGTTTTAGTCTAATTTCAAATTCCTTCAAGTCGTAGAGCAAGTTAATTATAGATTTAATCACAGTGTTAACACTACCCAAAATTTTCATTCCTTCTTCTTGCATTTTTGTTGCTCTTGCCCCTAGCTCTGCAAAGTAGCCACCACCAACGGTTGTGGAAAAATTGTCAATGAGTTTTTCTACATCGAATCCAATATCTCGCATGAAATCCAGAATCCAAAAATATACCGGCTCGAGCTGCTCGGCGCCACTGTCATAAACTAAACTGTGTTCCCAAACAGGCGCGAACTTGGCTTTCTCCATAGCTTCTTGTTCGTTTTCTTTTAACAATGCTTTTACTTCTTCGGGGTTAGCAAGATATCTTGGCTGTATAAATGCAATTATATTTTCGGGGTTTGCCATGATTATTAATACAAAGGTAAATATTTAAAGGTTTTTGAAAAGCATAGTTAGGATAAGATTTATAAAAAGCCAGCTCTTGAAGAAAATATGAAAATTCCTTTTTTCGGAAAAAAGAAAAAGCCAGAAAATGCAGCAGTAATAGACTTGGGCATGCTCAAAACGATAGATGAAAGAAATAAAGCGATAAAAGCCGCGCCCTTCCAGAACACCAGCGCTGCGCCCGGGCCCGCCTCAGACGATTTTAGTTTTTTGGGGGCACTTGCAAATGCTGCGGCAACTGAGACTTCTAGCAGCACTAGTAGTCAAACAAGTATATCAAACCAAATAAGTTCAAACACAAATTTTTCTAATGTTCCAGTAGCTTCTAGTTCCGTTGACTTAGAAAAATTGGAACGATTGAACCGAAGGATAAATCATGTTATTCAAAGAATAGAGCTCATCGAGCGGAAAATAGAGAGAATAGAACACAGAGTAGATATAAAATATTGATAATAAAAAAGGGCAAAAGAGGGAATGGCCAAAGAGAAAGTTATTATTACGAAAGAAAATAGCATAAGCAGGTTATTCGTTGCTTTGGCAATTGTCTTGTTGATTTACGTCTTGGACCGTTACACTAAATATCTCTCTTCTTCAGTTTATGGTTGTTTCCTTTTTTGCATGAGGCGTTCTGTTAATTATGGAGCGGCTTTCAATTTATTGCAGGGCCTTGCTTGGACAAGAGCACTATTAATCTTTGTTGCAATAGTTGTTCTTGCACTGACAGCTTATTTCTATTTCACTATTCCGAAAATAGGAGCATTACATTATGGCCTAATCTTTTTGTTTGCTGGAACATTTTGCAATATGCTCGACAGAATTTTTTATGGCTACGTTATTGACTGGCTTTCGCTCTCATTTTTGCCCGTGCCTTCTTTGAACATAGCTGATTTGAGCAATTTAACTGGCGTTATTATACTTATAATTGTGCTTCTTAGAAAAACTTAGAAAATTAAGAAGAAAAAAATAAAATAAAAGAACAAAAAGAATAAAAGAAAAAAAGATCGAAAATTAAGTAATTTGATATACTACCGAAACTCTCGCTGTGATTTCTTTTTCTGAGGGAGTTATGTTTGTTACTGCGGCCTTGGCTTCTGCTGCGCTACCTACTTCCATGGCTCTGTAAATTGGCCAAGGATAGTACTCGAAGCTCATGTCAGAGACTGAAACTAGCTTGCCAATTTTTTTGCCCAAGCCCGAAGCAATTGCTTCGGCTTTTGTCTTGGCATCTTGCGAAGCTTGTTTCAATGCTTCGGCTTTGTATTCATTTTGTTTTGCTGTGCTCAATTCGAAATTAATGTAATCAATAAGTGCGCCAGAATCGACCCCGGCATCAATAACCGCACCAACCTTGTCTATTTGTGCAGTATCGAGTTCAACTTTGAATGAATGAACTGCCTTGTAGTCACGGAACTTTTGTTGGCCGTCGATCCAGTCGTATTCTGGATAAATGTTAAAGTCTATAGTTTGTATTTTGTTTTCTGGAATGCCCTTGTTTACTAGATTTGCTGTGGCTTTATTGACCATCTCTGCGTTTTTGTCCTTGGCTTCTTGTGCTGTAGAGCCATTTGTTTCTGCGCGGAAATAGACAGTAACTAAATCGGGGTTGGCCTTGATTGTAGCAAGCCCCTGGACACTCACTGTGTTGGAAGGGGCCTTGCCTTGTAAAAACAAGTAAGCACCTATCCCAGCTAGAATCAAGATTGTTACTACAATTATCAAAGTTACCTGAACTGATTTTTCCATTTTTTGTTTAACCTCCTTCATTTATTTATTATAATTTGATTAGCCGTTTCCAGCTTACAATCAGGATTATTATATATGCGAGAATTGCTATTGCAATGCCTATCAAAATCCAGCTCCATGAAGGAATCGAAGCTAAGAAAGCTTCAGTTTTTGCAGCTTTTAGTGCCCCGGTACTTTCTGCTGCCATTCTCTGTGCATAAAAAGCAGAAGTTCTTGAAAAAAACCAAGCCAGGAGTGTTATTACAGCAGAGATCAAAGCTGCTGGGATAATTGGCTTGAGATAATTTTTTGGTTTCGGCGAGATCAGTATGGATTTATTTGAAATTTTGTAAATTTCTATTTTCTTTCCTTTGGTGCTCCAGAAATAATTCTTCGAGCGCTCAATTAAACCCGCTTCGACAAGCTTGTTAATATTGTAATCGATCGTATTGAGCGGCATTTTCAATGCCTTGGCTATTTCTGTCTTTGAGGCCTCTTTCTCGGCCAACAAGTCGATAATTTTTTTACAGGTTTTGTTGCTCAAGACATCTGCAATTTTTTTCGTTCTAGGATCTTCTAATGAAACTATCAAATATTTCTTATTCATTTTTGTTCATTTTGTTTCATAGAAACAAAGAAAAGCACATTTATAAATAAAACGATAACTCCAAAAATGCTTGGAGTCATAAAATTGGTTATTAAATGTTAAGGAATATGGCTAAAGTTAACTATTTAAAGTATTTTTGAGTATAATAATTATGACAAAAAACGTAAAAAAAGAGATAAGCAAAAAAGAAAAGATTGCGTTTGAATTCGATGAGAAAAAGATAGAAGCTTATGCTTTGAGAAATGCTTTGGCACACGAAGGCAAGGCCCAGGTTGGCGCAGTTCTACCAAAGTTATTCCAGGAAGGCCTGCAGAAAGAACAAATCAAGGAAGTAATACCATTGATTCAAAAAGTTGTAAAGAAAGTCAATGTTATGAAAATCGAAGAGCAGCAAAAAAAGTTTGAGGAACTTAAAGAGTTAGTAAAAAAGCGAGAAAAGCGAGAGGGATTGCCGCCCTTACCTAATGCTCAAGAAGGCAAGGTTGTAATGAGATTTGCTCCTTATCCTTCGGGGCCGCTACATATAGGGAATGCAAAAGCAGTTATTTTGAATGACGAGTATTGCAAGATGTACAAAGGAAAATTATTGCTCGTGATAGATGATACGATAGGCTCTGAAGAGAAAAGTATTGTAAAAGAGGCCTATGATTTGATTCCAGAGTCTCTTGACTGGCTCAATGTTAATTATCAAAAACCAATAATTTACAAATCTGACAGAATGAACATTTATTACTCATATGCAGAACAGCTGATAAGAAAAAAGAAAGCTTATGTATGTTTCTGTGATGCCGAGACTTTACACAAGAATCGCGAGAAAGGAATAGAATGCGAGCATCGTAACTATGATATTATCAAGAATCTCGAAGAGTGGCAAAACATGTTGGATTATGATTACAAGCCTGGCGAAGCGACCTTGCGTATTAAGACAGACATGAAACACAAAAATCCTGCATTTCGTGATAGAGTTCTTTTCAGAATCAGCGACAGAAAACATCCTCGCGTTGGAAACAAGTTTAGAGTGTGGCCGATGCTCGAGTTTTCTTGGGCAATAGATGATTATCTTCTTGGTGTGACACACATCTTGAGAGGCAAGGACTTGATGATGGAAAGCGAGATGGAGAAATATATATGGGGAATTTTCGGTTGGAAGCAGCCAACAATAATACATTCTGGTTTGATAAAAATTGCAGGCGCGAAAATATCAAAAAGCAAAGCGCAGAAAGAGGTCGCGCAAGGAATTTACAAAGGATGGGATGATCCAAGAACTTGGAGCTTGCAATCATTGAAGCGCCGCGGCATAAGGCCAGAGGCTATAAGGGCTTTCTTGTTATCTACTGGCCTAACCCCGACAGAAGCAACAGTCCCAATAGAAAATCTTTACAAAGAAAACAAAAAAATTGTAGAGCAATGCAATAGATATTTCTTTGTGCCAGATCCTGTAAAGATTACTGTCAAGAGCGCACCAAGAATGAAAGCAAAGGTGCCCTTGCATCCTAATGATCCTGAACGTGGCTACAGGAACTTTGATACTTTCCATGATTTTTACATACAAAAACGAGATTACGAGGACATCGAAAAAAACAGGGGCAAAAACTATAGGTTTATGCATCTCTTCAATTTCGTGAAAGGAGATTATTTTGAGTTTGTCTCGAAAGAACATGATCCAAAACTAGAAGCCAAGTTAATACATTGGTTACCAGTAGTTAAGGAGCTCGTCAATGCAGAAGTTGTTATGCCCGATGGTTCAGTTGTCAGGGGACTTGCAGAACCCGCGGTTAGAGAACTCGAAGTTGATGATGTTTGCCAATTCGAGAGGTTTGGTTTTGTGCGATGTGATGCTAAAACTAAAGACAAAATGGTTTTTTGGTTTAGCCATGGCTAGCGTTTCAAGAGGGCAAGATAGAGAGCTATCTTAGCTGGGCGAAGTATTATTTAACAATTTGATAGGACCATTAATAGGCGTTGGTCTTTTTTCTTTTTGGACTTATGAAAATTATATCTTGAATGAAAAATTAAATCAAATGCGTATGAAAGAATTTTTTGAGAATGTAGAAGTACTTAAGATAGCTGCTTACAAAATTAGACAGCTTGATGAAATTAATGAAAAAAAGATTAAACCTATTGTAGAGTTTAATGCGGGGAGAATAGACAGTGCACAGTACAAAAAGGACATGGATTCTTTGAAAGCCTTGGAGGATAGGTTACATGAAAAAGAAAGCTCTTTGAACTAATAGAGAAAAAATTAAGATAGAAAAACTTTTTATAAGCCCTTTTCTTGATAAACCAATGGTAAGAAAGAGGAAACCAAAAGTAGATGAGATTTTCCAGGATACTGGTGGGGGTTATGTTATACCCCCTATACAAAAACCACCCATAGAAGAAATAGAAAAAATAGAAAAAACAGAGCAGGAGGATAAAGAGAGGGAAATCAAAAAGGAGCAACAAGAAAACAAACCCGCGCCAAAAGATCATATCTTAGTTATCTGCGAGAAGCCGCAAGCAGCAATGAAAATTGCTTTTGCTCTTGCAGAGAATGCGCCATTGAAAAAAAATATCGCTGGCGTACCTTACTGGGAAATTGAAAGAGATGGTAAAAAGTTTATTGTTGCGAGCGCCGTAGGACATCTTTTTGGACTTGCTGAAAAAGAAAAAACACAAAAATGGCCAGTATTCGAAATAGAATGGAAACCTATCATGAGTTTTGCCAGAAAATATGCTAATGTTCTATCGTATCTTGCTAAAAATGCTTCGCAATTCATTATTGCTTGTGATTATGATATTGAAGGCGAATTAATAGGATTTAATATTTTGAGATTTATATGCAAGCAACAGGATGCTTTGAGAATGAAATTCTCTACCTTGACAAAGCCTGACTTGATTGACTCGTACAAGAACATTCTTGAACATATCGATTTCGGACAGGCCTATGCTGGTGAGACAAGACACTATCTCGACTGGCTTTACGGAATTAATTTATCGAGAGCATTGATGGAAGCAATCAAAATGGCTGGCTCTTATAGGATTATGTCAATAGGCCGTGTTCAAGGTCCCGCGCTAGCTTTGGTTGTTCAAAGAGAAAAAGAGATAATGGCTTTCAAACCAAGGCCCTACTGGCAAGTTTTCTTGCTTCTTGACAAACATGAAATTGAAGTTAAATATGGAAAAGATATTTTCAAAAAAAGCGAGGCCGAAAAATTTCTAGAACTAAAAGGAAAGAAAGCCGAGGCCAAAACTATCAAAGAAGAAAAAGAGCTCTGGCCTTTGCCGCCATTTGATTTAACAACTTTGCAGCTAGAAGCGTACAAATTTTTTGGATTTAGCCCTGCACAAACTCTCGCTATAGCACAGAACCTTTACTTACAAGGACTAATTTCATATCCTAGAACCTCCTCACAGAAACTGCCATTAACAATCGGACAAAGAAGAATTTTGGAAAAGCTAAAGGTATTCTATTCTAAATACGTGGAATTGGCAACAAGAAAAAAGCCTGTAGAAGGCAAAAAAACCGATCCTGCACATCCTGCTATCTTTCCTACTGGTGAGGAGCCTGAAAAACTTTCCCTACAGGAAAAACAACTCTATGATTTAATAGTAAGACGTTTCATTGCATGTTTTTGTGATAATGCTTTAATTGAACAAAAGAAAATCGTAGTCAAAGCAGACAAAAAGGAGTTTTTTACCGAAGGCTCTCGGATCTTGAAAAAAGGATGGCTCGAAGTTTATCCTCACAAAACTGAAGAGAGGATTTTGCCTGACATACAAGGCAAAGTTACAATTAAGGATGTAAGGCTCGAAGAAAAGGAAACAGAGCCACCAAAACGATATAGCGCAGCTTCACTTGTCTCTGAGCTCGAAAAGCGTGAGCTTGGAACCAAGGCAACAAGAGCAATAATTGTCGATACTCTTTACAAAAGAGGCTACATCATAGGAAGGGCAATTGAGGCAACAAAAATTGGAATGAGTGTTAATGAAGCGCTCGAAAAAAATTGTCCTTTGATTCTGGATGAAAACCTGACAAGAAAATTCGAGGAAGAAATGAACAAGTTGCTCGAAGAGAAATCTAGAGAGAAAATGTTGAAGGAAAAAGAGAAAATTATAGAAGAGGCCAAGAGTGTTTTGCTCAAGATATCTGAACTTTTCAAAAAACATGAAAAAGAAATTGGATCCGAATTATTGAAAGCGCATCGCGAAGTGCAGGAACAAGCAAGAAAAGCCAATACTTTGTTCAAGTGCCCTGTTTGCAAAGAGGGCGATCTAGTAATATTGAGAAGCCGCAAAGGAAAAAGATTTGCTGCCTGTAACAATTACCCAGAATGTAAAACTACGTTTGCATTGCCCCAGTTTGGTTTGATTAAGCTGAGTGACAAGAAGTGCGAGTGTGAATGGCCTATTTTACTGCTAATTCGTAAAGGAAAGCCTCCATGGCAATTTTGCTTGAATCCTGTGCACTATAGCAAAGAGAAAGAAAAGATTGACAATAAAGAGAAAAAGGTTAAGGCTAAAGATGGCAGAAAGAAAAAATAAACTTTATTATTTGACAAAATTTATTTTGCCTTTGTAATTATCTTCATCATCTATAAAGAAATATATTGAGTTAAAACATTGGCCGAGATTCCTTACATCTAGTTTATCTGCATCTATGCTTGAAACTTTTTGGCCAGTCGAGTTGTATAGAAACCCCTTGAAGTGTTTATCAAAGTAAATGTAATGATTGTTGGCATTAACAATGCTCGGAACTATAATAAGCTTGTTTTTCAATTCAGTTTCTAAGCCTTTGCTAATCCCTGTTTGGGGCTTTAGTATAATGGTTTCAGCCACGTACATCCCCATGCCCTGGGATTCTGTTATTGTAAAAGGAATAATAGTATCGATTGCTCCGGGACTCGTTAGCCTTACAGTTCCAGAAGCACCTGGATTGTAACCAGAAAGTAATTTTGCGTTGACTGCCCAGTCCGTGCCTTTCAGGCCCGTGGTGTCAACTTGGGCTACCAAGGATTCGGAAGCGTTGCTGTCGAACTTCAGGATTCCGTAAATTTCTCCTGGGGCTGTTGACTGTTTTCTAATATCTAGAATATTTGCTCCAAAACCGTTCTCAAAAAGCTGTAAGTTCTTGTAAGTGTTGCTCAAACTATCGGCTGTTCTGTTATTGTAGGTAGTTCCTGAAGGGCCGGTTATTTTCAAGTCAAATGTATCTGTCGGTAAAATTGGCAAGGGAATGCCAAACACATAAAGTCCGTTTTCATTAACTTGAATCTTGAAGGTTCCGTTTGCCTTATGGGCCTCAAGGTTAAGGTAGCGGTATCTACCGCAGAAGCCCCATTACACACTCCTAAAAAAAGTTAGATTTCGTGGATTTTGCAAATTTTGGGGATTAGATAATAAACTTAATACCAAAAGACTTTCAAGCCCCCATACCATGCTTATCAAAATATTCTCTTTTAATCAAGAGCAATAATCAGAACAATAATCAAAACAACCCGAACTTTTTCTCGCGTTCGATGCCCTTATTTGTTATCATAAAGATAAATTCTTTTTCTGGCAATGATCGATGTTTTCTCAAGATTGCTCTTTTTTTGCCTTGGCCCAAGTTTTGTAGCTCAATAATGCACTTGCTCCAGTATCGCAAAATATCACCGGCTACCATCACAACCCTCTTTTCTTTACCTGCCTCGAAATCTTCCTTGCTTAGGAACTCACTGTAGACTTGGTTTGTTACTAGCACTGGGATGTTTTTCTTGCGAGCAATTTCTGTCAAGATTCGCAGTTGTTTTATAAGAGCGCGATTTATAATATCAATGCGCTCCTTGTCTTTTTCTTGGCTTGCCTCCCCCATCTCAAGTCTGTACAACATTGTTAAACTATCAGCAACAATCAATCCGATGTTCGGGTTTTTCGAAACAATCTCGAGCAATTTGTCAATTGCCTTGCATTGTTCGTAGAATCTCGTGACCTTGAATAGGATTATGTTTTTTGTTATTGCTTCGGGGGCAATCTGTTTCAATCTCGTTACACTGAAGCCTCCTTCTGTGTCAATATAAATTACTTTTTTACCTCGCGAGGCTTGTTGCGCTGCAGCCATAACACAAAAATTGCTCTTGCCGCTACCTGCAGGACCATAAAAAGTAGTGATAATATCTTGATCGTAGCCTCCCTGGAGCCACCTATCAAACTCGACAGAGCCCGTTGGAATTCTCATTAATTAATTTAGGGGCTTTACATTAAAAGTTTTGTTGTAATAAAAAGTAACCTTGAAAACAAGGTAATATGGGTAATATAGAATGAAAAACAACAAAGTTTATAAAATGATAATCACAAGAAAAAATAAGAACAATAAAAAATAGTAAAGAGAAAGGTAAAGAGAAAGAGGTAAAATGGCAGAAATTATCCCACCGAAATTAACAATAGATGAATTCAAGGTCAATACAGTTAACCTTGGCAAGAGATTCATAGAGCTCTCGTTTGGCTACACTGCTTCTGTTAAGGGCTTCAGCAACAAGGACAAGATTCATAGAAAGTTTGTGTTGGGGGACAATGTAATAAATTTTGTTATGTCAACCTTCAACGACATCAAAAGGACAACAGGAACAGAAACTGCTATTATTGACAAGGAAGACGAAATGAAAGAGAAGATCGTTAATATAATGAACAGACTTCTTCAAGAAGTTAATGACTTGGCCAAAATCAAGGACCATGAAAAATACATGAAAGCCTTCAATCGCCTAAATTGTTACAAAGTAACTTTTCCTGAGATTGTAGTCTAATTTTCTGATGTGTCTCTGCTATGCTCTTTATTTTGCCCTCTATTTTTTTGTTTTAATTTGTTTTTTTGTATTCCTCGTTTTTCTAGTCTCTTATTTTTTGTTTTGAGGTTTTCCCTTTTCCGAGAATATTTGCGCCTGAAATTTGAAAATATGGCATTGGGGATTTAACCAAATATTTCTTGGTAGCCCCGCTTTCTCGCAAGTCGCCTCTAGAAATTGCAAGGCGTTCCACTTTTGTTCTGTAGCTACTTGTGGCAATAACAAGCCAGAAAAACCAGAAAACTGAATAATTAAACCATCCTTGCCAATTTCGATTTCTTTCAAGATATCTTGCTTAGCATGAATTTCCTTTGGCAAAGTTAGTACAGAAATTTCTATCTTTATCTTATTAAGTTCTTTCTCTTCGAGTGGATTGAATCTTGGGTCTTGGAATGCTGCGGCTTTGGCTGCCTCGACAACTGCTTCGGCAAGCGGCTTGTAAGGGTAAGGAAAACCAATACAGCCTCGCAGTGCGCCGTTTTTTGTTAATGTCACAAAAACGCCCCGCGGCTCCTTGAATACTTTGTCATTATATTCTAGTTTTATTTGTTCCTCTAGTTCTTTGCCAGAAAAATGAGAAGCTATTGCCATTCGAGCAAGTTTCAAGAGCTTCTTGCCCTGCGAGTTTGACAATTCACTTTGTTCTTTTTCCATTTTAAATTTTAATCATGTCCGTAATTTTTCCTTTTACTGTCTTGGGCTTCTCGAATTTGTGTTTTGTCTTCACATGCGCCTCAATATTGTCAACATGCTTATGGCAGTAAGGGCAGGAATTCTCGTGATGCTTTGGAATAAACTTTCTTGGCCAAGGCTCTCCTCTTCGCCTTTTTTCTAATTTTTTATGACCTTTTATTTCTACCATTTTTTGGATGTTATTTTATTTATTTAGATCAAAAATAGATTTTCATTTAAAAACCTTCCTTGTTTGGGTATTGTTAAGTAAAAAGGTGATGATTAATTTTATCGTCGATATTTTTAAAATTTGAAAGTTCATTTTAACTTCTTCATCGTCGGTAATTGGTGTTTATCACTCGTTAACTTTACAGAACCTCTTTCTTGCTTTGCTTCTTCTTTAACTCTATTATATGCTCCAATCGAGAAGGAACAACAACATAGCGTGTTAAATCAGGAGTTTCAACAAATTTGAGAATATATTGTTCTTCACTTATTTTTTCCTATAGTTACATTCAACGAGAGTACATATCGCTTTCTTCTTGTATGGATCATAGCATAATGTATATTAATTAAATGCTCCCTCCGGGATTCGAACCCGGGTCACAGCCTCGAAAGGGCTGTATCCTTGGCCTCTAGACTAAGGGAGCCTGCACTAATGAGAAAAAGAAAAACGATATAAAAAGATTGCTATAGTTGTTATTTTTGCTCTATGTAAATTGCTTACCGCTAGGGTTTTTGTTCTGAAACAGAAGAAAAGCGCTTAATAAGAAAGGCAAGAGTATCCACTAAATCTTGCAAAGTTTCTTTTCTCATGACATTAACGAAGGCTTTAACAACCTTGGGATCGAAATGTGTTCCTGCTCTTTTCATTATGTGTTTAATAGCGTGAGGCTTCGAAAAGGCTTTTCTGTAAGGCCTATCAGACGTGAGCGCTTCGTAAACATCTGCTACAGCAATTATTCTTGCTACCAATGGAATTTGTTCGCCTTTCAATCTTCTTAAATAACCACGAGAATCGCCATCATACCATTCGTGATGATATTTTATAGCGTCTGAGATAAAAGGATAGTTTTCGAGTCCATAGAACTTCAGTATTTCTTCTCCCTTCGTGACATGTGGCAGTTTAATTGGATTATCTGCCTTGGAGAATTTTTGGGGGCTTTCTCTTACTGATCTTTCTATTTCACATTTTCCTATGTCATGGAGCAAGGCGGCATTGTAAATCTTTATTTGATAATCTTCATCGAAGCCCATTTCTCTCGCGATTTCTTTAGCGTAATAAGCAACTCTTGGTGAGTGTCTTGCACTGTAAGGATCAATATTTTCTATCTTAAGATAAAGTCTGCTCGTTAGCTCAAGGATATGGTTTCTTTCGCGTTCTCTGGATTTTATCAATTCGTCTTTTGTCTTAGATTCAATTTCTCTTAATTTAACATTTTGTATAACTAGCGCCAAAATATAAGAATTAAGCATCAAAGAATCAATTGCATCTGCGCCGAAAGCATTCTTTTTATCGCTGAACAACTCAAAGACACCATATTTGCCCAAAGGGATTACAAGAACTGAGTTCATCTCTGGATAAAATTCTACGAGTTCTGGCTTGTATGGCTTCGAATCCCAGGAAGTATCTTTGAATGCCGGCTCATAAACAGCATTGCCATTATTATAAACATACTTGATTATCCCCTTACTAAATTTTTTCCCTTTCAAAGTTTCGGGATAACCTTTCGAGGCAATCATCTCGAGATTGCCTTTTTCGTCCGGCAGAAAAATTGCCCCATGCGTGTAAGGAATTTTTTTTCTAATTTCTTCGAGGATTGCCTCGAGTGTAGCGTTCAGCGGCAAATCAGAATTTATCACCTCCATTATCGCTATATTTAAATCAAAAAGGGCTCTCAATCTTTTTTCTCCGTTCGTATGATTATTGTTGTGTTGATTTGAATCCATTTTGCCTTAGTCCGACGATGTATAGATGAAGGGACTTTATAAAGTTTATTAAATAATGGTTAAACTTGTCAATAAAAAATAAGAAAGTGAAAGAAAAATGGGCCTGCTGGGATTTGAACCCAGGACCTACGGCTATCTTAAGCACTTAGAGCTATAACAACCAAAATTGGATTGTGGCCATATAAGACCGTTGCTCTAAACCAGGCTGAGCTACAGGCCCATAACAAAAGAACAGTTCTTTTATTTATAAAATTTATCTATAGAATCCGTAGAAAGCGTTGGGATAGATTCTTTCAGAATATCGGCAAACTCCTTGAAATAAAAACAAAGATTTCTTAAGATTAGGGAAGTTGGTGTCGCTTTCCTATCTAGTTTAAATTTTAGTTGCGAAGCAATAAAATAAAATCTGCTGCCCGTGAATTCATAATAATTTTTATAGAATAGTCCCCTGTTTACTAACAGTTGGTCTCCCCTACATTTACAAAGGGAATAGTTATAAAACAAATTACTTTCGTATTCTTTTGTTAGCTTTTCCAAGTTTTCTATTTCTTTAAGGCAATCATCGTAAAAAACAAATTTTGTTAAAGCGCCTGCCAAATATAAAGCCAAAAAGTGCTCTCCCTGCTCTCCCTCTTTCTGGAAATATGGCAGAAGTTTGATTTTCTTGCATTCCCGGGCTTTTTTAATAGGTTCAATTAAGGAACTAACAAAAAAATCAAAAATTCTCTGTTTTCTTTTGGAGGATAAATCTATCGATTCTATTTTGTAATCCATTTTATTTGTAGCGGGGGTTTTATTGTTTTTTATTATTATTTTTATTGTAATAGATAAAAAGTATAAAAAGATTGTTGGATAAAATCATAAGTTTTAAAATGTACAGTTTCTTGTAGGTTTTATGTTAATAGGAATCGTTGGCAAGCCGAATGTTGGCAAGAGCACTTTTTTCAAGGCCGCGACACTTGCTGAGGTTGCTATAGCACCTTATCCCTTTACGACAATCAAGGCTAACGAGGGAGTTGGTTTTGTTAAAGTAAAATGCCCAGAAGTGGAACTGAAAACCCGGTGCAAGCCGAACCATGGATTTTGTATGAATGGCTGGCGTTTTATTCCTATAAAGCTTCTTGATGTTGCGGGGCTGGTGCCTGGAGCGCATCTGGGTAAGGGCCTAGGCAATAAGTTTCTCGATGACCTTCGACAAGCTGACGTGCTTATCCATATCATTGATGCGAGTGGGACGACGAATGAGGAAGGCAAACCGACGCAGGGTTATAACCCTTGCTTTGATGTAAGATTCCTCGAGGACGAGTTGGATAAGTGGTTCTATGGGATAATAAGCGAGAATTGGAAGAATCTCGTAAGAAAATCGCAGATATCAGAAGAAAGGCCAGTTGATATTCTAACCGCGCAGTTTTCGGGCCTCAAGATCACGGGGGATATGATAAAAGTAGCAATAAAGAATTGCGCGCTTAAGGAAGAGTTCGCGTCATGGACTAATGAGAATCTTATGGAATTTGTCCGCGAACTCAGGAGGTTAAGTAAGCCGATAATCATCGCGGCCAACAAATGCGATATGCCACAGGCAAAAGAAAACTTGGCCAAGCTTAAGGAAGAGTTCCCTGAAAGTATAATCGTGCCGTGCTCAGCAGAGAGTGAACTTGCTTTGAGAGAGGCTGCCAGAGACAGCAAAATAAGCTACATCCCAGGAGACAGCGAGTTTACAATGCGTGATGACAAGTTGAACGACAAGCAAAAACGGGCGCTTGACTTTGTCAAGAACAGGATTCTTGAGATTTACGGCTCTACCGGAGTCCAGAAATGCCTGAACGATGCAATATTCTCACTTTTGAAGTATATTGTAGTTTATCCTGTGGAGAACGAGAGCCATTTTACAGACTCAAAGCATAATGTCTTGCCTGACGCTTTCTTGATGCCCCCGGGTAGCAAAGCAATTGACTTAGCATTTGCGATTCATACAGACATAGGGAACAAGTTTATAGCAGCCGTGGACGCAAGAAGTCACAGGAGACTAGCAAAAGACTATCCTCTCAAGGACGGCGATATTATCAGGATAATGACAAAATGAATGCCAAAGAAAAATAAAAATTTTGACAAAATTTATAAATAACTTTTTTTGCTCTCTTTTACCAAGAATTATACAAAATGAAATCTGGATTGAGTTTATTATGTGAAGGGAATAATGCAAAAAAGGCGTTAGAAAATATCGCGTTGGCGAAAAATAGCCTAAGCAAAGGGAACCACAACAGTTTGCAACTTAGTAGGCTTGAAAACTATGAGGCCATTGTTAATTTCATTATTGGCTATATAGAGAATTCAAAGAATTCTGTCAACAAAGAGAAGATTAGTATCGAAGAAATTTCCCAGGCTACGGGATTTTCGGTTAACTATATTAAAAATAACTTAAGAGCAATAAGTCTTTATGTTCTTGAGGAGATAAAAGTGGAGGAACAAGAACACGACAGGGGGAAATATGCTTGTAGAAAAAGTAGCCCACATACAATCCCTGTTTGTAGAAGGTTCATAAAGAATTATACTATTGGAAGCGAAAGAGGATGAATTGCCATGTAGATAGCATATAGACTTCTACCTTTAAATTTTTTAATAAAAATAAGAACACCTCTTTTTGCCCCCTCTTGCACCCAGGTCGCCTTTTTCTCAGCTAGCTTTACTTTCTTAACTTGTGCGGATATATAAGCATTATGAGAAAAAAATATAATAAATGAAATATCATCTAATAAAATATAAAGTAAAACAAAGCAACTAAGCAAAAATAATCTTTACGAGAATTATATTAAAGTTTTTTGTTTTGGCCTGTTCTGTAGAAAGTTGTGGGCCTTTGTCAAAATGTCTTTGGAATTTTTGAAAGTTAACAATTTCAGGGCTTCATTAAAGCTTGCCCATCTGTAATCGTTGTGCTCGAAAGAAATCTTGACTTGTTCTTGTTTTGTTTCGGCAAGGAAGAAAGTAATTTCTTTGACAATAAGTTTGCCTTCTTTTCGGTAAAAGATTTTTATTGTTTCTTTGAATTTGGGCAAAAAAACTAGTTCTGTAATGCCTGCTTCTTCTTTTGCTTCGCGAGCAGCAGTTTCTTGTTCGCTTTCGCCTGGCTCGATATTTCCCTTTGGAAAATCCCAACTTTCCCTATAGCCCCTGGAAGCTTTTTTGTACAGAAGAAGATAAAAAATTTTGTTGTTTTTTCTTTTGAAAATTATTGTGCCACAAGAGATTTCTCTTTCTACCATTGCTCAATAATGCAGTTTTTGGTATTTCCCTTTGTTGATTGTAGTATCGTAGAAGGTGTTTTTTATGCCCAGTTCTCTATATAATCGATAAGAAATAGCTTCCAAAAATTTTTCATTTTCAATTGGCTTTTTGTCTTTTACAATTTTAATAACGACTTTATAATCACTAGAAGAGAATAATTTAAGCCAAACATAATCCTTATGGATATGAAACCTTTCGGTTTCTTCGTCTATAATATTGTATATAGCCTTTCTCAGAATTCTTTGTATTTTTTCTTCAAGCAACTTTTCTCTAATTTTCTCTTTCATTTTTCTTTTACCAAATTTTCATATGAGTTTGGATCATAAAATGGGCTTTATTTAAAATATCTTTAATTGCTTTATGTTTCAATAAGGATAAGGCCCGCTCGTAACTGCACCATTTAATGTCCTCGTGCTCGTGGCTAAGTTTGACATTCCATGTATTAGCCTTGGCCAGCAAATAAACATCATCTTTCCTAATTATTTCATTATCTCGTTTGAAAAAATAACTCACTGTTTCTCGGAAACCTGGAACAAAAATAAGTTCTCCTAAGCCCGCTTCCTCTAGCGCTTCTCTGAAAGCTGTCAATTCTTCTGTTTCTCCTGGCTCTACGCGACCTCGAACAAAGCCCCAGTAAGTAGGATATTTCACAAGAAGGTACTCGGGCTTTTTCTTATTGATATTAAAGATGACAACGCCACAACTCAGACTGTATTTTGCTCTTTTCCTTATCGCTAACCTTCTTTTTTCTTGCATTTTATTGTTGTATTGAACTAACAGAATAAAGAAAATGGATTTAAAAGATTTCTTATTGTTTGTTATAATATTTTTATAAGAATCAGAAATCAAATATTGTATTGAAATATATACATCATTATGACAAAAGATTTAAATATTAAATTGTATCTTGATTTTCATGGCAAACAATTGTCCGTGGTGTGGCAGACCATTAGAAGTAAAGTATTTTGATACTGGTTCTCACATTAGACATGTGTGCGCAAGATGTGGATTCAAAATTAAAGAATATCCAAAACCAGCGCCTGTAAAGGTAGAGCCGAAGCCAGAGATTGTTGAAGTAAAACAAGCCGAAATTCCGGTTGTGAAACAAACCCCGGCATGGCCATTCATACTCGGCGCGGCAATTTTAATTTTGATAATCATAGTTCTTGTGAAAGTTTTCTTAGTTTAAATTAAAAATTGATCTTTGCTAACTGAAATCTATCTTAACTTTGAAGACAGTTACTCCGAGCGAAGGATTAACAATGTAAATAATGAAATAACAGACAAAATGATAAGTAACGCGAAATAGACACAGAAGATATATTAAAAAATGTTAAGAATTAATGTAATAACTTGCATTCATCTGCAACGTGCCTTTAGCCATTCGACTTCTTTTTCTTCTAATTTGAGTTCATTAGCGAATACTTCTATTTTTGATTGTGTATTGAATGCAAGCCTAAGATAATCTATTTCTTGTTTGGCTGTTTTTTTTGAGCAATGAGTTACTTTTGCAAGTTTTTCTGCAATAGCAAGTTTCTCGGCTTGTTTTTGTTTGGCGAGCCATATTTTCAGTATTCGTGAAGGTGGCTTGTAACTCGTAAAACCATTTTTTTCTTCTTTTTTGGCGTGGGATACTCCTACTGTTAACAATGCCATAATATAATAGAGGAAACGCCAGTATTGCCATCTTTTAATCCTCCCACGGAAAATGTCTGCCTTGCTCAATACTTCGTAAGCTTCTGTAAGTTCTTGGCGTTTGTATTCTCTAGGAATATTCTCATCCAACCATAGAAAAAAATCATCCTGGTCCATATTCTGGACATTATCGAAGACATTTATACTTGCCCTCGTTTTTAGCACATTTTGCAATGCTTTGAAAATGCTTTCGTCTTTCTCTCTTACATGTAATGATGCAACATCTAACTTTGTTATTGGTTTTTTGAGCGCAGCGAGCATTTGCAAATCGTTGATCGATGCCCTAACATCACAATTGTTAATGATGGCGATTGCTTCAAGTACTTCGGGGCTAGCTGAAATTTTTTCTTTGGCAGCTATCTTCGCAAGAGTTTTTGCAACAGTGGTTTTATCTGCCTTTTTGAATTCTATGAGCAAAACCCTAGAGCGCAAGGGTCTTAGTTTATCTTGCCAGGCATCATTTGCTACAAGCACAATAGGCCACGAGGTAACTTCTATAAGTCTTATAACTTCTGGAATGCCACCCCTGTCTATTTCTCCGCTTATTCCTTCTAGTTCGTCAATCAAAATAATCTTGCCCTTGCTGAACAAGCTTTGTTGTTGGGAAGCCTTGCCTATAATCTCGTGAATTTCTTGTTTGTTCCTAAAATCAGAAGCATTGAGCTCGATAACTTCATAGTTGAGTTGTGATGCCAAGGCATAAACGCTTGAAGTTTTGCCACAACCACTAGGACCGTAAAGTAGTGCAGCTTTCTTTTTCTGTTTTGAAAAATCAACGATGAAAGCTTTTAGTGCTGACTTGGATTCTTGCGAGCACGCTATTTCATCATATCTTGGCTTGTATTTTTCAGTGAACGGCAACATTTTATTATTTGTATTCTTTACATTAAAAATTTTTTAATTGGAATCTTAGTTATGCTAATATCTTTACCGAGAAGATCTTTAATTAATTTTGGAATTGCACTTCCTCCTTCATATAAGTTGGTGCTGTCTCGCTGTAAGAATCCCTCTTCTTCTAAGAGTTCGTGTATCCTCAAGATATACTCGGGATCTTTGGTTGCACAATTCCCAATAAAAAATGTATATTCCATATATTCCGAGATTTTATTTTCTGGCATTTTCATACTTTTACTTCTTGAAAGAAATAAAAGATGCTAGCAAAGCCTCGAGTTGGATAAACTCGTCAGAGCCTTCAACTAAACGGAACTCGATCTCGCCACATTTTTCCATGAGCCTTATTTTGTCTTCTTCTTTTATATCCAGGTTCCATAACTCTTGGGATATGGCCTTGATTATATCGAGACCGCCCAAACTTCTTTTTAACATTGTCTCGAGAAGTTTTTCCCTGGCTTCGAAAAAATTCCCTTTAAGTGCTAGCTCGAGGATACTTCTTATTTCTTGTGGCTGTGCTTCGCTTATGACTTCATATAAAACATCCCTAGTGATATTTTTAGAGATACTGGAACTTGCCTGGAGCAAATTGATTACCCTTCTCAAATCACCGTGGCTCTTGCTGAATAGAATTTCTGTGGCTTCATTGTCTATTTTGAAACCCTCTTCCTTAGCAATTTTCTCTATGATTTTCGTGATGTCTTTTTTTTCTAGGGGCTTGAATCTGAAAATAGCACATCTTGACTGAATTGGGTCAATTATTTTGCTAGATACATTACATGACAAAATAAACCTGCAGGTTGAAGTGAACATTTCCATTATTCTTCTTAGGGCATGCTGGGCATCTTTTGTTAGGGCATCGCTCTCATCTAGCAATATGATTTTGAAAGGAATTTCTCCTAACGACTTGGTTCTTGCGAAACTTTTGACCTTTTGTCTTACAACATCGATTCCTCTTTCGTCGCTTGCATTTAACTCAAGAAAGTTTTCGTGCCACTTGTCCTTGAAAAATTGTTTTGCTATAACTAGTGCTAGAGTTGTCTTGCCGCAGCCAGCGGGCCCTGCGAAAAGCAAGTGTGGCATGTTTTTTGATTCTACAAAGGCTTTTGCTCTCTTGACTATATCTTCGTGGCCAACGATGTCAGAAAAATCTCTTGGCCTATATTTTTCGGTCCATATTGCTGAATTAAACTCCGCTTTTTCCTTAGCCATCTTTAGAATAAATTATGGCTTTTTATAAACTTTTCTTATATTTTAGAAATAACAAAACGCGAGCCTGCAAAGGAGGAAATTATTGCAGTCAATGCTAAATTCCCTACCTGTGCCTTGAAAATTGGTTCTGTTATTGCTTGATTTGCCCTATCAGCAAATCTTTTGATTATATCATTGATTTCAGATTCGCTTAAGGTTATTATTGTTTCAACCATCTTGCCTTCTTTGACTATCTTTATAGGGATGTCTGCGCCATCGCATTGTATTACTGTAATAGCACTGTCTTGGATGAAAGTGTTGAGCTTTCTCAAGTCTATTACTGTAGCTAGAGTTGGCTTTATTTCTGGCTTTTCCTTGGCAATTTCTTTTTTCGGGGGAACGGGCACTTGCGGAATTTTTGTCAAGGTAGGTGGTGCCGCGGGCTTCGGAACTGTTGGTAGAGCTGGAACTTTCGGGGGTGCTGGGGCACGTGGTGCAGGTGTTGCAAGGGGTGCAATCGCTTCTGGTGTTGGCACTGGCACTGGGCCTTTTGCAAGTTCCTTTCCTATTTTTTCTTCTACTATTGCGGCTTCTTTTTCAATTGAAATCTCCTTCATTTTCTCGCGCATTTCTTCGCGTTCTGTTTTCATTATACTTGGCCTTAATTTTTTTCCGATTTCAGCAATCTCCGCAGCCCTTCTCTTCTCTCTTTCTTCGGCAATGGCCTTTTCTAACTTTTCCCTCTCCTCTTCTATTTTTGCTTTTTCTTTCTCTTTTTTAGTTTTCTCTTTAATCAAAAGTAATTGTTTCATGAAAGCCTCTAAAAAATCCTTGTCGTATTCTTTTGGAGAAGCAGTTTCCTTAATTTTTGTTTTTGGCATTCTCAATCTATCAATCCTTAGGAGTCAAATTTATTTGGAATTAGAAACTAAACTCGGGCAATGGCTGTGCTTGGTATTCTTCTGTTTCTTCTTCTACTGGTTTCTTCTTTATGGGTTTTATGGGCTTGGTTGCCTGTCTTGTTAATGAAACCGCCTCTCGTGGTTGCCGGACTGTTTTTTCGAGCAAAAGCAAACCCTTGGCTATTGTTTTGTTCTGTTCTATGATAGTGTCTATTTTGTCAGCCAAGTCTGTCGGGATCTCGCCAACTCCTTTTTCTTTAGCTTCTTTGAAAGATAGGCTAGCTGCCTCAAATAATTCAAATAACTCAGAAACTTTCTTGTTCAATGCTTTCAGCTCTGTAGCAAGACTTGTCAGGATTTTTTGTAAGGCAATAGTATTCTCTAAAAGCAAATCCATAGTAGCCTCTTTTTTTGCCATGTTCATTTTAAGGCAAAGATATTTAAAAATATTTGCCTAAAAAATTTTATAAGTAAATTTTGTTTTATGTTTGTGTGCGGGGGTGCCGGAGAGGCCAAACGGGCAGGACTTAAGATCCTGTGGCTTAGTGCCTGCGAAGGTTCGATTCCTTCCCCCCGCATTTTTTAAGGCACCTAAGTATCCAAATGAAAGCAAATTTTATATAGGATTAGAGCTTCGACTAGGCAGATTGAGTTTCAAGTGCTTAGCATCAAAGCACTAAAGATGCTAAGCTTTCATGATAGAAAAAGTCATCGCAATTCATCTACATCTTGAAAGAGTGTAGATTTCTTGCGATAGGATTAAGAGCAGTTAAAGTTCTTCTATTCCGATTGCAAGAAGTTTGTTATAAGGTCGAGCAAAAGGCTTGTCTAATAATCATGAAATATAAATATCGATAAGCAAATAAAGTAGATAACATGGGTTTAATCAACATAGATTGGGACTTAACTTAAACGGCAACTGCAAATTTTATCTTCGGGGCAATCTAAACTTGAAAAATTTCAATCAATTTTATCTTCGGTAAATTAGGTTGTTATCCTCTGCTTAAGAGAACCCCTATAGTAATCTTTAAAAGTTTAGGGGCCATATTAGTATTGGCAGGTTAGGCCGGCGTACTAGTCCTACGCCGTTCGCAAATGGACTTATGGCGAGCCGCAAGAGGATCCGTTATATGTTTGTTAATAAGTCCTGGTTCGGACGTTGACGTCTTGTCCCGCTTGATCTTGCCTTAATGAACCGGGTCAGTCTCGGAAGAGGGCAGCCCTAATTTAAGGTTAAGGTGCTTGTGGGGTTGCAAGGCCGAGAAAGAATCAGGGAAACTTATTAATAAGCATAGAAGCGAATCCTCGAACCTGCCGCTGAAAATAGACAAAAAACTAAAGAAAAAGAGGCAAAAGGAAATAGAAAAGGAAAAAAGAAAAATGAATAAACAAGCACAGTTTTTTATTATAGGCGCAGTTATTCTCGGCATGATAATATTGAGCGTTGCGGTTGTGTGGAATGCTACACTAAAGAAAGGAGATATTGCAAGGAAACGTTTTCAGGCACTTTGCGAAAATTACAAGCACGAAGTTTTTGAGGTAAGCAAGTATGCTGTAGCGACGCACAACAAAAGCGGCGAAGAAGGCCTTATCAAAGATTTCACTATAAAATTTTTACAAGATGCACGTTCCAGCGAGCCTGGTTTTTTATTGCTTTACGTTTATGGCAATAGCAGTTATCTAACAATATTCAATGCCACGAACTCATCCGTGAGTGTAAAAGATTATATCGTAAATTGGTATCATGATAATGGATTTTCGTACGGAGAAATAGAAATTAATGGCAATAGCATTGGTAGTTTGAATATCACTATAAATGATAAAAACATTAATAAAATTTACATGATTAGAGAAGATGAGGCGCTTTATTTTATTGCGCTAGAGGAAAAAGATGGCGAGCGCTATGTTTGTGAATAAGAATAGAAACGAAAAGAACAAGAAAGCAATAAGCGAGTTAGTCTCGTATGTTTTGCTCATTACTTTGGCGATAGCCATGGCAGCTGCTGCCTGGTTCTTTTTGAAGCCTTATGCTGAAAAGCCATTGCCAGAAGAAGAATGCCCCGAGAGCGTTTCGATAGTTCTCGAGAATTATAGTTGCAATGGCACACATATTAATTATACACTAAGCAACCGGGGCTTCTTTAATATTACTGGAATTAAGTTAGCAATAGTTAATGGCACAGATGACATTGAATATAGTTTTTGGTTGTACATCCCAAAAGGTTGTGATGACTTAGAAAATTGTACTGAATGTAATGGGGATAGTGCTGCTGCTTGTCTGCCTGTAAATGGAAAAATGCAACCGCGAGTTACTAGTTACGAAGCATTCGCTCAAATTAATAAACTTGTGATTTATCCTTTAAGAACAGGTGAAAAAGGATTTTATCAAGTTTGCACAAATGCGATAGTAAAAATCCCGATAGAAAATTGTGGGCGGGCGAGAACAGGGGCTCCTAACAATTAGAAATTAGCAAGTTATTTAAAGTCAAAATTATTAATTGGGTAAAAGATAAAATGGTTGGAAAGGGCATTGATAAAAAAGCAATTTCACCTGTAATTGCTACAGTGCTGCTAGTAGTTGTGGCCATAGCTCTATTCTTGTTAATATTTTTTTGGCTCAGGGGTTTCCAAAAAGAAGCCATACTAAAATATGGAACGCCTGTCGAAACTGTTTGCTCAAACATAAGATACGAAGCTACGTATAGTGGCAACATTTTACAAGTAACCAACACAGGAAGTGTTGTAATTTCCAAGGTCGATGTCTTCAAAATAGAACCTAGCAAAACAACTAGAGCAGGAGATATAAAAAACATACAGCCAGCAACTAGTGCGACTTATAGCCTCCAAGATTGCCAAAAGATTAAAGTTGTGCCGTACTTGCTTGGCACTACTAAATCAGGCGCTTATAAAGAGTATGCTTGCGAGAATCAAGCAAAAATAATTTCATGTTAAACAATTAAATAATTTAAAAATTAAAAGAGGCAAATAAAATGAACAAAAAAGGAATAGAGCCTGTTGTTGCTACAGTTTTGTTGATAGTGATTACGATTGCGGCAGTTGCTTTGATAATTGCGTTTGTCGTGCCTTTTGTTCAGAGACAGCTTAGCACTGCAGATTTATGTTTGAAAGCCCAAGGAATACAAATAGACCCAACAGCGACTTGTTATAGTTATGATCAAGGATCACCAACAAATGTAACAGTAAAAGTAGATTGGAGTGGACAAAGTGAAGCATTTACATTAAGTGGTATCAAAATTTCGATTAGTAATTCGACCTATACTGCAAGTCCCGAGTGGGAGGAGGAGAACCTACCTAGAGCTCCTGGAGAATCAAGAACCGCAGTGTTTAGGGGTGTTGTAAATGGAACAATAACACAAATTTCAATCGCCCCTGTTATAGGTGCTGGAAGGGGCAAACTGATAACTTGTGAGATGAGAAGTATTACTCCGCAACCTTGCTAAGTCCAAGGGTCACAGCCAGTCAAGAGTTATATGCGGAAAAATGAAAAGAGTAGGTACAGTTGGGGCAGTTTGGGTTTCTACTGTTTTGTATATTTTGATTAGCATTGCAATTATTGGCATGGTTATTGCTGCTGTTACTCCAAGAATCAACAGCGCCAAGGACAAGGCCACTATAGAACAAACAATAATAATGCTCGATTCTCTAGACTCAACAATCCAACAAGTTAGTCAAGTTCCTGGCACCAAGCTCAAGAATGAGTTCAAGATGTCCAGGGGTTTTTTGATTATAGATTCTACGGAAGAAACAATCGTATGGCGTTTGAACAATTCTGTTTACAAATACAGCGAGCCTGGCGTTCCAATAAATATAAGTAATATCCAGGTTTTAACAACCCAAGCAGGAAGCAATTGGAACATCGAACTGAAATTAGATTATAAAAACAAATTAAACCTTAGTTCAACAGTGCCTTTGCTGCAGCCTGCGGAAGTTCCCTACAAGTTATGGATAGAAAACAAAGGCAACACTCTAGAGATTTCAGTTACATGATTCATTAAATTCGTTTTAGTTAGAAATCTTTAAATATCATTCTTGTTTTGTTTTGTTATGATTGACCCAAAGTTTATTAGAGAAAGGCCAAAAGAGGTCAAGGAATCGCTGAAAAAAAGGGGCCTCGACACTAAAGACGTAGATGTTTTCTTGGAGTTAGACAAAAAATGGCGCGATTTGAAACAAGAAACAGAAACCTTGAGAGCAGAGCGTAATAAAATAAGTGAAAAAATAAACGAAGCAAAGAAAAAAGGCCAAAGTGCAGACAAATTGATAGAACAAGCAAAAGAAATTCCTCGCGAGATAGAAGAAAAGGAAAAAGAACTTTTGGCAATTGAAGAAAAAAGAAAAGCAATTCTAGAAAAGCTCCCGAATATTGTGGACAAGAGCGTTCCGGTTGGGGGCCCAGATAAGAATAAAGTGTTGAAAATTTTTGGTAAGCCGGAAAAATATTCCTGGGCAAAAGGACATGAAGAATTGCTTATCGATCTGGACTGCTTGGACATCGAAAGGGCTGCTAAAGTCGCGGGAGCAAGATTTTATTACTTGAAAAGAGAATTAGTGAAATTAAATCAGGCCTTGATAAATTATGCTCTCGATTTTCTTGCGAAGAAAGGTTTCGTTTTAATGCAGCCCCCATACATGTTGCGCAGAAAAGCATTACAAGGTGCACTAAATCTTGCAGTATTTGAAGAAATGATTTACAAAATTCAGGATGAGGACTTGTATTTGATAGGAACAGCCGAGCATGCACTGAATGCTTACTATCTCGATGAAGTTATTTCTTCTGAAAAGTTGCCAATAAGGTTTGCGGGCATTAGCCCTTGTTTTAGAAAAGAAGCCGGTGCGCATGGCAAGGATACCAAAGGAATTTTTCGTGTTCATCAGTTCGAGAAAGTCGAACAATTTGTTTTCTGCAAGCCAGAAGAAGCAGAAAAAGAATTTGATTTAATTTTGAAAAATTCTATAGAGTTGTACAAGAGCCTAGGAATTCCTTTCAGGGTTGTATTGTTGGCCTCGGAAGAGCTCGGAAGAGTCGCAACAAAAACAGTAGATTTAGAGGGATGGTTCCCAAAACAAGGAGCTTACAGAGAACTTGGCTCGTGTAGTAATTGTTTAGATTACCAAGCCAGAAGAAGTAATATCAAATATGAAGAAAAAGGCTCTAGAAATTATGTTTATACTTTGAATAATACTGCTATAGCAACAGAAAGAATGTTGGCTTGCTTGGTCGAAAATTACCAAAAGAAAGATGGATCTATAATTGTGCCAAAAGTTTTACAAAAGTATTGCGGTTTTAAAATTATCAAACAATTAATATCAAAAAACAAGTAATCAAAATTGAAAGGAGGTTAAAATGATGTATGGATACGAAAAAATTCTGGAGACGATGCTTGGGGCAGGGGCGCTAGCGATGATCACAGCGTTTATAGCGATGTTTATAATTGTAGCATTAGCAGTTTATATCTACACTGCGTGGGCATGGATGACCATTGGAAACAAGCTAAAGTACAAGGACTCGTGGCTTGCATGGATTCCTATAGCTAATATTGCAATGATACTGCAGCTAGGGGGCTTTCATTGGGCTTGGGTTTTTTTGATTCTAGTACCTATCGTTGGTTGGATTGCTTTGTTAGTGTTGTGTATTGTAGCAACATGGCATATTTATGAAAAACGAAAATACCCGGGCTGGTTAAGCTTGATTATATTGTTGAGCTTTGTACCAATGATGGTATGGATAGCAGGAATCGCCAATCTAGTAATACTGGGCATAGTTGCCTGGAAAGACAAATAAAATTTTTGGTTTTCTTTTCCTTTTTTTCTTTTTTTACATTTTTTAATTTTATAATTCTTTAAAATTTACAATTCTCGAAAAGTTTTTCATAGAATTTATTACTATTAATAAATGACAATAAAATAGAAAATTTTATATATGATAATTACCCTAAAAAATTATGGCAACGGGCAAATTAGAGTTAGAAGACAGACTCGTTACTAAAACCGAAGATAACGCAAATGTCACAAATGTAGAGCTATGTATTTGTAGCGAGCCTGGCGAAGAGCCATTTTATGACTTGATATTCTATTTTTTGAAGGACGATAAAATAGAGTTTAGCGTAAAGCATGATGAAAAACTTTCTGCTAAAGAGCTAGCTATTGCTAGAAAAAATGCAGACGAGAAAATTAGGGCTTTTACTTTAGCAATAAGAGACTACTACAATAAGAAAGGAGACCTAAGAAATGCTATAAAATTTTTCAATCCTTCTCTATCGACTTTCGAAAAAGTTATTCTAGAAGAACCATCACAAATAATAAAATACCTTGCCTACAAGGCCCACTGGTTCTATTCCCTGAAGATAGGAGTAGAACCGATGCATTTGGGTTATTATTATCACAAAATCAAAGCAATAAACGAAAGGGTAGCAAGAGAGTTGACTGATGCTTTGGAAACCACTGAAAAAGAACTTACAAAGTTCGAGTCCATCATTCCTACATTGAAAACTGAACCAACAATTAAAATAAAAGATAAACTGGGGAGAAAACAGAAACAGAAAACGAAAGTAAAACTAGAAAAATATCTGGTCAGACCGCACTTCTTGAGTCCTTCGCTCTCTTTCAATAATGTAGCAATGCCGGTAGCATTTTCCCTTGTGGTATATGGCGGAATTTGCGCCAAGGAATATTTTAACTTGAAGAATATCGAAAAACGAATTACTGAAACAAAAATGGAATGCCAGGATATAATGACTATAAAAAAGATAATGCCCCTAGCAAAAAGCATCGAAGGAAAGACATTTTATGTAACTGAAGCTGACAGCATCAAGCCAGGGACCTATAACCTTATCAGATTTGTTGATCAAGGTATTGTTGATTTGCTTGGCGAGAGAACTAAAAGTTTGTTAACCAGCGTGTCTTTCAACGTGGAAAAACTTGAAAAACCTTTCTCGCCTCCTTTGTGCTATAAAAACATCGCTCCTTTCGGGGTAAAAAGGAATTTGGGAGGAGCACGGGACGTGCATTCAGGAATTGATTTTAGCGGGCCTTCTAATGAGATAATTGCTCCGGCCCATGGTATAGTCAATGACCTTTCTTATGACCATATCTCTGGGAAATACATAATTATAAAACACGGAGTTGTGAGGGCCACTGAAAAAGGACTCGAAGTTGACTTAATAAATGGTGAGAAATACATTATAAATGTTAAGTCTTTAAGATGTATCGATCCTAGGGTAAATCGCAATAAAGTTGTTACTAAACCTATAGATTTTTTTGATGGGGGTTCTTTATATAGTCTTTATTGCCATTGCAAAAATAGATTAGTCGAAGTAGGGGACACTGTAAGAAGGGGAGACACTATAGCTATTAAAGGCAATACTGGAAGAGTGATTTTAGTAGAGCTAAGGGACAAGAATGGAAGAGTTAGAATGTATAAGCCGCCACATCTACACTTCGGGGTTAGGATTGGTAAAATATATGTTGATCCTATGTATTTTATAACTGAAAATAGTAGCAATTATTCTAATTTAGGGGATAATTCTAATTTAGGAGATATCCAGTATGCATTAAATTCTACTTTAAATGAGATTAAATTCTATTTTAGATGAAGGGATTTTTATTGCCCGTTGAGATAGGATACTTAAGAAACTTTTTAAATTGACGATTCTTGAATTTATTATGAAAGGGCAAATTGAACTGAAAACGAAACAGGCAGAACAAACAAAGAAACAAAGGAAACATCTCAAGATTCTTGCAATAGGCGACTTGCATGGAGATTCCAGGCAAGCTTCGAGACTTGCAGAAAAGGCCAAGAAAGAAAATGTCGATTTAGTCATATTGTCTGGAGACTTGACTTTTGCAGAGCAAAGCGTTGATTATCTTGTCGGACCTTTTGCCAAGAGAAAGCTAGATGTTTTAATCATCCCGGGAAATCACGAAACCGTTGCTACTGCAAACTTTTTAGAAAAACTTTATAGCCCAAATGTAAAAAATATTCATGGAAAAGGCATTAAGCTTAGGGACATGGAACATGAGATAGGAATTTTTGGTGCGGGCGGCGCCAACATCGGCTTGTTCCAGTTGAGTGAGCCGGAAATTTACTCAACGCTGAAGAAAGGATTTGACAAGATAAAGGATGCGAAAAAGAAGATTATGATAACTCATGTACATCCTTCGGATTCATTGATGGCCAAGCTCTCAACTATGGTGCCGGGCAGCGAGGGCGTAAGAAAAGCTATCGAAAAGTTCCAACCCGATCTTGCAATCTGTAGCCACGTTCATGAAGCCGAGGGCATCGAAGAAAAAATAGGCAAGACAAAAGTAATTAATGTCGGCAGAAAAGGCAAAATAATTGTTGTTTAAAATGCGGGAAAGAGATATCTTCGACTCTTTCAAAATAAAAATTATCTTCTTTGCCAAAAGGAGTAATGAAGTAATGATAAGGACACAGTCTTATTATGCTACCTTTAGAATCTATATAATACTAAGGAGGATTCTATTTAAAAACTTTTTTATTTATACTACTTTACAGTTACATCATACCTAATCATTAGTTAATTTCTTTAACCATATAATTTCCTTCGAGAGCATAGCCAAGGTTTCTGTAATACTCGCGAACGCCAACACCACTGATTACTTTAATCTTTTTTATTTTGTTCTGCAAAGCAATCTTCTCGACTTCTTGCATTAACCATTTTCCTATGCCTTTGTGTTGAGCGACTTCCTTTGATTTTTTGCCAATCTCTACAGCGGGGCCATAAACATGCAACTCTCGGACGAGCATTTCGTGACTTTTATCAGGAATCCTTACTCTTATCAAACCAAAAATTATATCATCTTTATTAACAACTTCGATAAAGAATTCCTTTCCATGAGATGCGCGATATTCAATTTTGTTGAGTCTTAGCTCTTTATCAATTTTCTTGCCTTTCAACAGCGCGAATCCTATTTCACGGCATCTAATGCAGCTACATTTTAGGCCAAGTTTTTTCATTTCTTCTGCAACGACTTTTCTTAAGTCAATACGAGTTGTTCCTGCAACTAAGAACTCGGGCGGAATTTCTCGCATAACTCTCATAATCCTACAATATCTTGGAACGATTTTCTTGAATTCAATGAGAAGTCTTACAAGCTCTTCATTAGTATAAGGATAATATTTGCCTTTTTCGTACAACTTTTCGAGTTCGGCTCCTCGAATAACTTGACAAGGGTAAATTTTCAATTGGTCTGGCCTAAAATCCTGACCCGAAAATATTTTCTTGAACATCTCAATGTCTTTCTTAAAGTTTGAGCCAGGCAAACCCGGCATGATGTGGTAGCCTACTTTGAAGCCAGCATCTTTAAGGCGCCTTGTTGCTTCAATTACATCTCTGACAGTGTGGCCTCTCTTGACTTGCCTGTAAATTTTATCATCAATTGCCTGAACTCCCAGTTCGACTCTTGTACAACCAAATTCAAGCATTCTTTTTATATCGCTATCGGAACAAACATCGGGCCTTGTTTCAATGCACAACGCAACACAACGATGTTTTGCTTTTTCGTTTAGCTTTTGTGCTTCTTCTAATGTTTTGGATTTCTTCTCGTTGAGCGCATCATAACAGGCCTTAATAAAATTGTACTGGTAACTAATTGGATAACTCAAAAAAGTGCCGCCCATGATGATGAGTTCAATCTTGTCAGTAGGATGTTTCATTGCCTTGAATGCATTGATTCTTGCTTGAACTTGTTTGTAAGGGTCGTAATTCAAACTTGCCGCGCGCATTATTGCAGGACTTTTTGGAGTATAACTTTGTGGCACGCCCAATGAGGGGCAATATAAGCAAGTTCCATGTTTGCAGGCTCGCGGCTTTATGACTACAGCAATAGGGGTTACTCCACTAATTGTCTTGGTGGGCTTCTTTTGTTTTATCATTTTACTTTCCTTGTGATTTCTTTGCTGTTTCCTTCCCTAGCTTTGATAAACAATAAGCTTTAAATCTTAAAAACCTTCTTGGTACATAAAATGAACAAACAGAACCAAGAAAAAGTCTGGGATGCTCTTGCAGAACAGTGGTATCATTTTAGGCATCAACCATTCAAGGACATAACACAAGAAATCAAAAAGCTGGTAAAGTTGAAGAAAGGCAAGATTCTCGAAATTGGTTGCGGCAATTGTAGGAACTTGAAAGATTTTGCTAAAGCGGAATTTGATTGTTATGGCATAGATTTTTCTAAAGAGATGTTGAAATATGCAAAAGAATATTGTAAAAAGCACGGCTTCATAGTAAAGTTAAAAAAAGCCAGGGCTGAAAAATTACCTTTCAAAAATAACTTGTTTGATTATGTCTTGAGTATAGCAACTTTGCACCATTTGAAAAGAAAAGAACAAATCAAAGCAGTAAAGGAAATGTGGCGAGTTCTAAAGCCTAATGGAATTGCCCTTGTTGCAGTGTGGAACAAAAGAAACAAAAAAGCTAAAGAACAATACATTTCGTGGCGAGTCAAGGGCAAAACATATTGGCGCTATTACTATCTTTTCGCAATTGCCGAAATCAAGAACTTGTTCGAGAAGCATGGCTTTGAGATACTGGAACAAAAAACAAACAAAAATTTAATTTTGCTTGTTAGGAAAAGGAAAAGCATAAAGAATAAGAAAGAATAGAAAAATTTTATAAGCTCTCTTTCGCTCATATTTGTATGGATTCAGAAGAACTTAAAAGGAAGTATATTGAGTTTTTCAAAGAGAAAGGACACAAGGAAATTATAAATGCAAGCCTCATTCCAGAAAATGATCCAACGGTATTATTTACTACGGCTGGAATGCATCCTCTTGTGCCTTTCTTGCTAGGACAAAAACATCCACAAGGCAAGCGACTTGTAAATTGTCAAAGATGTCTTCGCACTACAGACATTGATAAAGTAGGCAACGAGATGCACCTCTCTTTTTTCGAAATGTTGGGGAACTGGAGTTTGGGCGATTACTGGAAAAAAGAAGCTATAACCTGGAGCTATGAGTTTTTAACAAAAGTGTTGAAAATTGATCCAAGCAAGCTACACGTTACTTGTTTTGCTGGCGACAAAGATGCGCCGAGAGATGACGAAGCTGCAAAGGTCTGGCTTTCCTTGGGCATCCCCGAGGAACGAATTTATTTCTTGCCTAAGGAAGACAATTGGTGGGGGCCTGCTGGTGAAACAGGGCCTTGCGGTCCTTGTACTGAAATGTTTATTGATACAGGAAAAAAGCCCTGCTCGAAAGAATGCAAACCAGGATGCAACTGTGGCAAGTATTTCGAAATTTGGAATGACGTTTTTATGGAATACAACAAAACAAAAGAAGGCAAGTTCCATGCGCTGAAACAGAAAAATGTTGATACTGGCATGGGCGTCGAAAGAACTGTGGCAATGTTGCAAGGCAAAAAAAGCGTCTATGAAATTGAAACTATGGCGCCGATAATGGAAAAAATAAAACGCCTGGCAAAACTTAGTATGGCTACTGAAAAGCAAATCCGTTCTCTCAGGATTATTACAGATCATTTGCGAGCGGCAGTATTTATCCTTGGCGATGAAAAAGCAATTGCTCCAAGTAACAAGGACCAAGGCTATATTCTAAGAAGGTTCATCAGAAGAGCCGTGAGACATGGCAAACTTCTTGGCATTAATGAGAATTTTACAGGCGAGGTTGCTAAAGTTATTATAGAAATAAATGAAAAAAGTTATCCGCTACTGAAACAAAAGCAATCCATCATTTTAGATGAACTAAAAAAAGAGGAGGAAAAGTTTCGCAAGACTTTGGAAAAAGGCCTGAACCAGTTCAAAAAGTTTGCGCAAAACAAAAAAATCGAAGGCAAAGATGCTTTCTTGTTGTTCCAGAGTTATGGTTTTCCAATCGAAATCACTAAAGAATTGTGCGAGGAACAAGGAATTCCTCTTGATGAAAAGGGCTTCTACGAAGAATTCAAAAAGCATCAAGAAATAAGTCGTGTCGGTTCTGAGAAAAAATTCAAGGCGGGCCTTGCAGATACAACAAGAGAAACAACAAAATTGCATAGTGCATGCCATTTACTGCTTTATGCCTTGAGAAAAGTTCTAGGCGAACAAATAATGCAAAAAGGTTCGAACATTACAGCAGAACGCATTAGGTTTGATTTTAATTTTGACAGAAAATTGACTGATGATGAGATAAGGCAAGTCGAAGATATTGTTAATGATATAATTCAAAAAGAGATCAAAGTGGAAAGAAAAGAAATGCCTCTAAATGAAGCAAAAAAAATCGCGAAGAGCGAGTTTGAATACAAAACTGATATTGTTTCAGTTTATTTTATCGGCCCTTCAATAGAAATTTGTGCCGGGCCCCACGTTAGCAACACGAGTGAGATCGGCGAAGGCAATAAAAAGTTCAAAATTATCGAGCAAGAAAGTGTTGCTGGTGGCATTAGAAGGGTCAAGGCTGTGCTAGCCTAATTTTTTACTAAATTCTTACTCTTTCGCTATCTCATTCAAAATTTCTGTGCTTTTGTTCATTACCAATTGTATTACTTCTTTGTCTTTTGCTTCGGGATTGTTTTCTTTGTATTGCAGAGCATGAGAAGCTGCTACCATTGCTCCTATTTTGGCTTCGCCCTTTGCCTTGAGATTATTCATCACGTGCTGTAATATTTCTTCTGCAGTGGCGTTTGGATTTTTCTTTTTGTATTCGAGAACCTCGTTAATTGCCATGATCATTGCAATTTTTACTTCTGGTTTTGTTTTGTTTGCCATAATTATATTCAAGCTCAAAAGTTTTTAAAGATTATTGTAAAAAAATAATAAAATAAATAAATTAGATAACTAAAAGTAGATTATAGATTAGATTATAATTAGTTATAGATTGAGTGCAATTCTATTCGATATAGAGCGCGGGCTTGCCGGGCTTTGCCTTGCTTGCTTTGTTTTGAGGATCATAAGTTGCTTCGTTATTTGCTACAACAATGACTTCACAGCCGAACTCTCTTTTCAGTTCATCGACATTTGTACTAAACGAGGAAACTTCTTTCGGTATAGTATAAATGTAAATTTTCTGTGGCTTTTCCTTGATAATTTTCAAAACATTGTGAATGTCTTCCCTGAGCTGCTTCAATATTTTTTCCTCGTGCTCGAATTCGGGTTTTATTTTATTTTCATCTGCTATTGGCCATTGTGCTATTGAAATAAAGCTCTCGTTGCCTAACTTGTGCCAGAGTTCTTCGGCAAGATGTGGAGCAAATGGCGAAAGTAATTTGAGCAATATTTCGTAAGATTCCTTGCTTGTCTCTTTTTCTAGATAATCTGCGAGAGCCATTAATTTTATAATTGCAAGGTTAAATCTGAAATTCTCAATGCAATCAGTAACTTCCTTGATTGTTTTATTTGTAAAGTGCTCGAGTTTTGCTGAACCTTGGACAAATTTTTTGTTGCTCAAGCCAATTATTCTTTTGACAAATTTGAACATTCCTTCTATGCCCTCGCTAGTATATTCCATGGCTGAATCAGGCGAAGCCACGAACATCAAAAATAATCTTGCAGTATCAATTCCATATTTTTTAGAAACTTCTTCTTGTGTAACTGTATTGCCATAACTCTTTGACATTTTCTTGCCATCCTTGTAAACAATGCCTTGATTGAACAATCTAGTGAATGGCTCATCAAAATTCAAGAAGCCCAAATCTCGCAATGCTTTAGTAAAAAATCTAGAGTAAATAAGATGGCCTACTGCATGTTCGATGCCTCCAATGTACTGATCTACTGGCATCCAGTAATGAACTTTATCTTTGCTGAAAGGTTCTTTATCATTTTTAGGATCACAATAGCGCAAGAAGTACCAACTGCTGTCCATGAACCCGCCCATTGTGTCAGTTTCTCTTCTTGCTTTGCTTTTACATTTTGGGCAAGTTGTTTCAATGAACTTTTTACTCGTCAAAATAGGGTTGCCCGTTGTTTTGAAGGAAACATCCTCTGGCAATAAAATAGGCAAGTCCTTTTCTGGCACAGGAACAACTCCACACTTGTCACAGTACACAATAGGAATTGGTGTGCCCCAATAACGTTGTCTCGAGATACACCAGTCTTTTATCTTGTAGTTAATTGTTCTTTTGCCAAGCTTTTGCTTTTCAATGAAATCTGAAATTACTTCGATGGCTTTCTCGCTTTCGAGGCCATTGAATTGGCCAGAATTTACAAGTACGCCATGCCCTGTAAAGGCTTCTTTCATTGTGTTGGCATCAAGTTGCTTATTTTTTGGTTGTATGACTATTTTTATTGGCAAGCCATATTTCTTGGCGAATTCGAAATCTCGCTGATCGTGAGCAGGCACGGCCATAACCATGCCCGAGCCATATTCAGCAAGAACAAAATTGCCTGCATAAACCGGAACTTTTTCTCTTGTCAAGGGATTTACAGCATACTTGCCAGTGAAAATGCCTTCTTTTGCTAGTGCCTCAATTTCTTCATCTGATTTAGCAATTTTACATTTTTCTGAAAACTGCAAAACTTGTTTTTCTTGTTTGGTGCCTTTTACTAGTTCTTTTAATTTTGGGTGCTTGGCACTAATCACCATGAATGTAACACCGTAAATTGTGTCTGGCCTCGTTGTAAAAATCGGCCATTTTTTTCCGTCTATTGTAAAGTCAATGTTAATACCGTGACTTTTGCCAATCCAGTTTTCTTGCAATGCTTTGATTTGGTCACTCCATTGTAATTTTTTCAAGCCTTCCAAAAGTTCTTCAGCATAAGCAGTAATTTTGAAGAACCACTGTTCTAGTTCTTTTTCTTGAACTTTTGATTCACAACGCCAACATTTCCCTGAAATGACTTCTTCGTTGGCTAGAACGCCACATTTTGGACACCAGTTGACGCTGGCTTTTTTTCTGTAGACGAGCCCTTTCTCGAAAAATTTCAAGAAAAAATATTGGTTCCATTTGTAATATTCTGGGGTGTGTGTTGCTATTAGTCTTGACCAATCATAACTATTGCCAAGAGCTTTCTGATATTTCATGATCATACTTATTGCATTTTCGGTATACTCACGGGGATGTTTTCCTGCCGCTTTTGCCGCATTTTCTGCAGGCAAACCAAAAGAATCATAACCCATAGGATAAAGAACATTGAAACCTTGCATTCTTTTGAAACGAGCAATAATGTCACCAATAGTGTAGTTTCTCACATGGCCCATGTGCAAGTAACTTGCACTGGGGTAAGGAAACATCTCAAGAACATAAAATTTCTTTTTGTTTTTGTCTTCGGTGACTTGGAAAATTTTTGCCTTTTCCCATTCGCTTTGCCACTTTTTCTCGATTTGGGCAAAGTTAATTTCTTCACTCATGTTTTCTTTGCTTTTTACTTTCTTTTCCTTTACTTTATCAGGTTTCTCTTTCTTTATCTCTCTTGATTTCTCCTTTTTTGCTGCCATAATTAAACTTGACAAGAATAATTTAAATAGTTTATCATAAGGATTTGGGGTGTGGTTTTCACTGGTCTTTATGTTTAAGACGAGTAAACAAATGCTTTTAAACTTTAGGGGATTTAGTTTTTTATGCTTAAGGGCATAGCAGACTTGCCGTTGCATTATGGTTCTAGTCCGAGATGGCTTTTCGAGAGAATGAAAAGGTTAGCTAGAGCTATAACTGAAATTATTGTTAATGAATATAGCAAAGATGAATTTTTGAAAAGACTTAGCGAACCATACTGGTTCCAGAGCTTTGCTTGTGTTCTTGGCTTCGATTGGCACAGCAGCGGTACGACAACTGTGACAATGGCCGCCCTGAAAGAAGCCTTGCGAAAAAGTGAATTGAACCAGGAAATTGTTGTTGTTGGGGGCAAGGGGAAAGCTTCTAGAAAAACTCCGGAACAGATCAGGAAAATTGGAGAAGAAATTAATTTGAATGACAAAAAAATTTCGGAACTTGTTAGGGCGAGCAGGTTGGCTGCAAAAGTAGACAATACAGCATTACAAGACGGTTTTCAGCTTTATCATCACAGCCTTGTTTTTACAGACAAGGGAGAATGGGCAATAATCCAACAGGGCATGAATGGTGAAACTAGCTACGCTAGGAGATATCATTGGCTAAGCAAGCAGGAATTGAATTTTGTTAATGAGCCCCACGCTGCTATTGTTTCTGATGTTACTGTTAAGCCCCTGAATATGGTTGCTCATGAAGCAGAAGAAACAAGAAAATGTAGTGTTGACCTCGCTAAAGAAGAACCTTCTCACTTAAAACAATTTTTCACTAAACAAACAACACTAACTTCATTTTCAATGCCACGCGAGCATTTCCCTAAAATCAAGGAAATAAAAATCAATTACAAAGCACTGGAAAAATCTTATGAGATACAGCCAAAGAACTATGAAGAGCTTTTGCTAATCGAAGGCATGGGGCCCTCGACAGTAAGGGCCCTTGCTTTAATTTCTAATCTTGTTTATGGTTCTAGGTTATCGTGGCGCGACCCTTGCAAGTATGCATTTGCTCATGGCGGCAAAGACAGATGGCCGTATCCTGTCAATAAGGAACAGTATGACAAGAGTATTGCTATACTTAGAGATGCTATTGAACAAGCAAAGATAGAAAGAAAAGAAAAACTTAGTGCTTTGAAAAGACTGAGCAATTGGATTTAATTAAGTGACAGCATTTTAAAGCTCCTGACATATTCTTGGCATAATAGAAAAAATATTTAAACCTGAATATTCAGGTATCTAAATACGAGAAAATCTACCCTACGCCACGAGGAAAGTTCATTTAAAACAAGATTTAATAAAAAAAAGAATTTTTGTTAAGTTCTTGGCCCGATAGAATTCAAACTTGAGACCAAGTTTTTGTCAACCAAGCTAGCGCCAATGCCGCGGCCAAGCCAAAAGTTTGCTTGCGATTGTATTTCAGAAAGTCGCTCCAAGAAGCTTTTTGGCTTTTTGTATTCTTTTATATTAACTTCTATCCCTAGTTTCTTTTTTATATAATCAATGGCGTCTTCTTTTGTTCCTAGAGCATCAACTAAATCTAAATTTTTGGCTTCGATGCCAAGATAAAACATTCCATTGGCAAGTTCTTCAACTTGCTTTTCGCTCAAGTTACGATTTTTTGCTACTTCCTTAACAAAAGTTTCATGGATTAATCCTAATTTCTTTAGAATCATTTCGCGCTCTTCGTTTGTTAGCTCTCGGAAAGGACTCATAACATCTTTGTACTTGCCCGTAGTTAAATTTTCATAAGTTATGTTGAATCTTTCTAGCAAGCCACTTATTTCTAGATAAGAAGCTGTAACTCCAATTGAGCCAGTTATGCTTAAAGGATGAGCAACAATATAATCACAAGAACTAGCAACCCAGTATGCGCCACTGGTTCCTTGCTCTCTAATAACTGCAACTGTTAACTTCTCTTTCTTTAGTTTCTTTATGGCTTCGGCAATTTCGCTAGAAGCAACTGCACTGCCACCGGGCGAATTGATTTCAAAGATTATTGCCTTGATGTTTTTGTTTTTTGAAACATCTTCAATTAATTTAACTACGTCATTAGAATAGGTTGCTGAATAAGGCATAATGTCTTGGGATGGTTTTGTTAAAATTAAATTATCTATATGAATTAAAGCAACATTTTGAAAAGATTTTGGACTTGAAGTAATTAATAATATAATTAGCATGACAATAACAACAATAATCCAAAACCAAGCCTTACACCAAAACTTGCATTTTTTTGCATTTTTCATAAACTAGCTATGAAAGCAAGATTTATAAATATTCTTCATATCTAATGTCAAAGAAAAAATTTACGAGGATCGCAATTCCTCCCGTAGTTGAAACTACGGGTATCCTTGCGATATTACGAGGATGATTACAAGAGATGATATCATTACAGTTTCTTGCGGTATTGGAAGGAGCTTCGAAGAAGCTGCAAGGGCTGTAGCAGAAGCAAAAAAAGAAAAAGGCAAAAATGAATTTAACATTAAGGTATACAGGGGGAAAAGGCTAAGAAGTAAGATCCCCGAAAGTTTCAAACAAAGAGTTCAAGAATATTACAAATTAGCAAAGGAGCTATCGGATGAGCAAGTGAAAATATTGCAAAATTTTTCTTTGAGAGATCCTGTCACTGGCTTGCTCAATAAAACCGGTTTTGTTTTGCAACTCGAAGAGCTAAAAAGAAATGGCATTACTGAGGGCTATTATATTTTGTTTGATTTGGATGACTTGCATGATTGGAATAGCAAGTTAGGCTATGCTGAAGTCGACAGATATATAGAATTGATAGGAAAAACTATCAAAGAAAATCTGAGGCATGAAAATCTTTATTCTTCGAGCAAACGTGCAACAGATGTTGTAGGGCATAGGCTTAATGAAAGCGCGGGCGATGAGTTCCTTATTTTTGTGCCAGCAGAGCATAATGAAAAAAATGTTGAAAAGCTAAAAATAATGGCGACAAGGCTTCTAGAGAAAATTTATGAAAAGCAAATTGAAAGAAAAATAAAGAATTAAGATTTAATCTACCAAACCCCCAAGCCATTGCCAACCGAAAGATTTAAATAGTCTTATGTATATACATAAAATGTATACTAAAATGTATACAAAAAAAGCAGAAGGGTATAGTAAGCATAGTGTACTTAGTTGTGCCTTCGACCTCTACAAAGAAGTAATATGCAAGGAAAAGCAGCATTTTTATGCCTTAATTAAAAAAATACGAAGAACAAATGCCAAGAAAAAAACAATTTTAAATTTGTAAAACCATATAAAAATCATAATATAAAATATAATATAAAAATGGCAGACATATTCGATGAAATTGTAACTTGTGCTAAATGTGGCAAAAGAATGAACAAAGTCGTAATTGATAGAAATGGTTTCAAAATGAGAGCTCTGGAATGCAAAAAATGCGGCAAATATATTTATCATCCTGCTGATGTCGAGGAATACAAAAAATTCCAAGAGCTAAGACAGAAACCATTTACTGTTAAGTTGAGAATGGTGGGCAACAGCTATGCTGTAAGCATTCCGAAAGAAATCATACAACTTGAACAAGAAATGCACAAAGAAATGGCAAGACAAATGGAAAGAATGAATAAAATAGTTAAACTAATGCTCGAAGAGCCTGGCAAACTTTCACTGTTTTTCAAGGAGCCAGAACAAAGGCCAAGGGAGGAAAAATGATAACCAAAACGAATGACAAGTTTGTGAAGTTGAAGGTAATGGAAGCCTTGCAAGAAGACGCCTACAAGGGCATTGCCAGAATTGACTCTGCGACAATGAGAGAACTGGGTGTTAGGCCCGGCGACGTTATTCTTATTGTGGGCTCGAGAGAAACTGTAGCTATAGTTGACAGGGCTTATCCTGCTGATGTCGGTGAACAGATTATAAGAATAGATGGTATAATTAGAAGGAATGCCAAAACAGGAATTGGTGAAACAGTCAATGTGATGAAGGCCGATGTCAAGGAAGCTAAAAAAATTATAATTGCTCCCGCACAGAAAGGAGTCATGGTTCAGGCCACGGGCGGCGCTCTTGAGAATTTGAAAAGAGGATTGCTTGGAAGAGCAGTGATGCAAGGAGATTTAGTATCAATGGGTGGCGCCCAAAGAAGAAGGGATTTAATGGCTGGCTCTTTTGATGAATTGGCGCAACAAATTTTCGGTGAGGCTTTTGGAGCGATTCCGTTTGGAGGTTTCCCTGGCTTCGAAAGCAAATTCGTTGTTGTTTCAACGATGCCAAAACAACCCGTCATAATAACCGAATCAACAGAACTCGTGCTTAATCCCAAGGCAGTAGAAATTATCGAAGAAAGAGTTCCTGAAGTAACGTATGAAGATATAGGTGGCTTGGATGAAGAAATCAAAAAAATTAGGGAGATGGTCGAGTTGCCTTTGAAACATCCGGAGATATTTTCAAGACTAGGCATAGAACCACCAAAGGGTGTGTTGCTTTATGGGCCGCCAGGAACTGGCAAAACTTTACTTGCTAAAGCCGTAGCAACAGAAAGCGAAGCTAATTTTTTCTTGTTGAATGGGCCCGAAATTATGAGCAAGTTTTATGGAGAGTCAGAAAAAAGAATCCGAGACTTGTTTGATCAAGCCGAGAAAAGCGCACCGAGCATTATTTTTATAGATGAAATTGATGCTATTGCACCTAAAAGAGAAGAAAGCTTTGGAGAAGTCGAGAGAAGAGTTGTTTCACAGTTGTTGACTATGATGGATGGCCTAAAGTCAAGAGGCAGAGTCGTGGTTATCGGCGCAACCAACATGCCCAATGCCATTGATCCTGCCTTGAGGCGCCCTGGAAGATTTGACAGAGAAATAGCCATTGGTGTGCCGGACAAAAAGGGTAGACTTGCAATATTGAAAATCCATACAAGAAATATGCCATTAACTAAAGACGTTGATCTAGAAGAATTGGCAAGTATAACCCATGGTTTTGTTGGGGCAGACTTGGCTGCTTTGTGCAGAGAAGCCGCTATGAACGTTTTAAGAAGATTACTGCCTAATCTAAAGCTCAAAGAAGAAGGGCCTATCGATGGCGCTTTGTTAGAGAAATTAAAGGTTACTGCCAAAGACTTCAGGGAGGCCTTAAAATTTGTTCAGCCAAGTGCAATGCGTGAAGTGCTGGTAGAGTCGCCTAACGTTAAATGGAGTGAAGTTGGCGGCTTGGAAATCGCAAAACAAGAATTGAAAGAAGCAATTGAATGGCCATTGAAACATCCGGATGCTTTCAAGCGCATAGGAATAAAGCCTCCAAAAGGCATTCTTTTGTATGGGCCGCCAGGAACTGGCAAAACTTTACTTGCTAAAGCCGTAGCAACAGAAAGCGAAGCTAACTTTATTCAAGTTAAAGGTCCTTCATTATTGTCGATGTGGGTTGGCAAGAGCGAGGAGGGTGTTCGCAAAGTTTTCGAGAGAGCAAAACAAGTTGCTCCTTGCATTATTTTCTTTGATGAAATAGATGCCTTGGCATCAACAAGGGGCCGTGAAATAGGAACGAATGTTACAGAGCGTGTCCTGAATCAACTGCTTGCGGAAATGGATGGTATTGAAGAATTGCACGATGTCGTTGTCATTGGCGCAACAAATAGGCCAGATATGCTTGATTCAGCATTGTTGAGGCCAGGGAGATTTGACAGAATAATCGGAATTTATGCTCCCGACAAGAATGAGCGTGAAGAAATTTTCAAAGTTCATACCAGGAATATGCCCTTGGCCAAAGATGTTAACATAAAACTGTTGGCTGAAAAAACTCAAGGATGTAGTGGTGCAGATATCGAAGCAATATGCAAAGAAGCTGGAATGCTTGCTCTGCGTGAGAACCTAAATGCTAAAGAAGTTAAAAAGAAACATTTTGAGGCAGCAATAAAAAAAATAGGCGCAAGCATCACTGAAGAAACCATAAAACGTTACAAAGATATCGAAACGCACTACTTGAGAAGCGCCAGAGCGGCTTTAGAAAATCACACACAAAGTTACACTGGATGATTCGTTATTTATTGTTCTTCTTTTGTCAAAACTTCGCAGCCATTTTTTGTAACGAGTACAGTAGCTTCGGCTTGCGAAACTGGCGCTTTAGTTTTTTCCACGAGTTGCTTGAAGTGATGCAAAGCATTAGCTTGCTCTAAAAGCTTCAACGAAATTAAAGCGCGATTTCCGAACTTTTTCACGAGCCATCTCGAAGAAAAGGGCAACTCATGGAATTCCTGTTCTATGAACTCGAGAATTTTTCTCGAGGCGATGTCTCTTGTATTGTGCCTTGCTATAAACTTGAAAATGCCACTCGGCCTCCCGTCAATAACAAAACCCTGGCCAGTTGTTGCGAAAGGCTCGATTGCAAGAATCATCCCTTCTTTCAAAAGTGTATCGCTTTCATTATTGTAGTTCGGAATTGTCAAGCCTGCATGCAAGTTCCATTTTTTAAGTTCATGGCCTGATAAATTAACTATAGGGGCAAAGCCCCCGTCATTAATAGTTTTTTGAATAATTTTTCCTATTGCTCCAAGAGTTACTCCTGGTCTGATTATTTTGATTGCGTTGGCAAGAGCATCTTCGCTTGCTTTTATCAAATCTTGATATTTTTGTTCGGGGGTCAAGTCAACTGTCAATGCATTATCGCTGATGTAGCCATCAACGCTCACGCCCAAATCTATTTTTAGTAAGCCGTGGGCTTTTTCTTCGTCATTTACTAAAGGCGAGTAATGCGCAGCAATCTCATTTATGCTAAGGTTAATTGGGAAGGCACTTTTCGCGCCATGCTCTTCTATTTCTTTTTCGACTTTTTCGGCAATCTCTAGCAAAGGAACTCCTTGCCTTGCGATACTTTTTGCATAATTAAGAACTTTGTGGGCAATCTTGCCAGATTCTCGCCATTGTGCCAGTTCTTTTTGTTCCATGAAAACTAAAGAACTAAGGGATTTATAAAATTATAGAAAGACAACGAAAAGTGAGCATGAATTAAAACTAACCCAAGAGCATATTGATATATTCTGACAAAGTAAGTTTTGATTTGTCAAGAATAATAGCAAATAAATCCGATTTGAATTTATCCGGAGAAGCGCTTACGCCAATTATTTTTCCTACATTGTATTTTTTAGCTTCTTCGGCCAGATCATTACAAAAAACACCCTTAGTTTTTTTGTCCCTAGTTTCGTAAAATTCACCGTCTATAGACAAAGCGTATAAGTTTGTTTTTTGTAAAATAGTTCTGGCTTCTTCTAGATTATCTGTTTCTAATATTTCGACATCCTTATTAGAAGCAGCAATTATCTCAACCAGTACTTTTCTTATAACTTCATCGTCTTCAACTATCAAAACCTTTTTCTTTGGCATTGTATCCATTATTTATTAACTAGAGATTGTGACTCTGTTTCTGCCGTATTGTTTTGATTTGTATAAAGCGTTGTCAACTCTCTTGATAAATGTTTCGATGTCTTCGCCGCGCTTTCTTTGGCCAACACCAAACGAAGCTGTTACAACCCTTTTGGCTTGCTTTGGGTAAAGAGCCTCGATTGCTTGTCTTAGTTCTTCTGCAATGTTAGCAGCCTCATTTACATCTCCTTCGACAATTATGGCAAATTCTTCACCACCATAACGGCATGCTTTCATGTTCTTGCAATGCTTTTGAATTGTCTGGCCGGCAGCACGCAATAAATTGTCACCTTCAAGATGACCAAAAGTATCGTTATAGTTCTTGAAAAAGTCAAGATCGAACATTACTAAACTAAGTTGTTTGCCTTTCTTTGCTTCCGAATCAAGCAACTCGACAAAGTAACGCTTGTTGAACAATCCAGTCAATGCATCGACAATAGCCCTCTTGGCTTCTTTCGTATAAAGTTTTTGGAAAAGTTTTGTAATTTTCTTTTCTTTCTCTTCAACTGCTTTTTTCAACCATAAATGCTCAATTGTTGAAGCGGTTTGATTAGCAATAGTGCTAATTAGCCTTAGGGTGGCATTAGTAAAGCTCCTGTAACGAGCCATTAAAATAATCGCTCCAATAGGACCGTCGTGGAGCATCAAAGGAACGCTAATAAAACTTTTTATGCCGAACCTGTATGCCACGGTTCTTGGCTTGGTTTGTTTTATAAATATTGGTGAAGAATATTTGGTAGTATCTTGGGCAATAAAAAGAACTAGCTCTTTGAAGGTGGGATGTAGTGGCCTATTCTCGTCGAGGTTCATTATTTTTAGTTGTCCATTTTCTTCCAGAACAAAAAAAACTATCCTAACATCAATTTCTTTGAGAATAAGGGCTAGGATTTTATTTATTATGACATTCAAATTTTCAGTAGATTTAGCGACACTGTTGATGGCTTTCAGGACTCTTAGTTCTTTTGCACTATGTGCTAATCTCATTAAAGTTTTTTCATCTACCATTTTAATATCACAAGAAATAGTAGTTTATAAACCTTTCTATTTGTTACTATTATTTCGTGACATCAAAATTAAATATTGCTCCTCCGTTCTTTTGGGACGAAGTTAAGAATTTTTTCCTTTGTTGCTTTCCCACACCCTAGGATGTTATTATTATGTTTAATCAAGAAATAGCCAATTTTTTTTGTTTCATTTTCGAGATCTTGGCCTTTTAGCCATGCTTTCGCACTCTCGCTGTTGAGCTCTATTGTTTTTTTAGAATCTTTTCCGTACAAAATTGAAGCATCAAAACTCAATCTGAAATCATTTTCTTTTGAAAAGGCAAAATACAAACCGATAGTATCTATAGTAAGAATTTTGTTTAGTCTTATCAAATCTCTAGCAGCAAGATTCCCAGTAAAAATCCTTATTTTGTCTTTAGATTGTTTGATAAACTGGAATTTGCCAGGGATTTTTATTCCAAAATCCTCGATTTTTCCCTCGATTCTTTCCTTTTCTGCTCTCTTCAATATTTCAATCATTTTACCTCTCTTAACCTTTCAAGATTCTTTCCTTAATTTTCTTTTCGATGCCTCCTTCAACTTTTATCAGCTCTATTTTAGTAATTTCTGGATAAAAGTACCAATTATCTGAAAAATAAAATTCATTTGGCAAGCTGTCGGACTCGAACTCTATTTCATTTACCTTGCCATTTTCATAAAGTCTAATGACATACTTTATTTCTTTCATTTTAATTTTCTTTTGGCTTATATTTACTTTAGCTTCATCTTACAATTTTCTCAATTTAGCGATAAAAAAGCCTTCAGTGTCATTGTCCTGTGGCCATATTCTTGCGCTTTTTTTAATTTCGGGATCTAATTTTTGGCCTTGCCATTCTAGTATGCCTTGCCTTGTTCTCAGTGGTAATTCTATTGATTCAAGAGTAACATTAAAATTTTTCAAAGCAAAATCAATCACAAGTTCATTTTCTTCTGGGGCATGAGTACAGGTACTATACACTAAAAGGCCTCGCGGCTTTAAACATTCTAATGCTGCAGCGATTAATTTTTTTTGTAAAGCTGCTAGGCCCTTGATCATGTTCAAGTTCCACATTCGCAAGGTTTCCGGGCTAGAACGGATTGTGCCTTCACCGCTGCATGGGGCATCCACAAGGATTTTGTCAAAGAAAAATCCTGCCTTAGCAAGTTTCTTGCACAAAGTTATACCGTTCATTCTTGTTGTTATTGTGTTAGTAACACCGCATCTTTCTAAGTTTGAGTTAAGAGCCTTGAGTCGATCAATTCTAATATCATTAGCAATTATTGTGCCTTGGTTTTCCATTAGTGCAGCCATTTCTGTTGTTTTTGAGCCTGGCGCGGCACATAAGTCAAGAACAATATCGTCCTTGCATGGATTTAGAACTAGAGGGGGCATCATTGATGCGAGTTCTTGAACATAATAATAGCCTAACTGATGTTCCAAAGCCTTGCCCAACTCGCCGGGCAATAAGCTTGATTTTATTGTAAAGGCATTTTCGAAAATTTCGATAATATTCCAACCTTTTGCCTTGAGTCTTTCCTTTAACTCACGCTTAGAAATTTTTAATGTATTAACTCGAATTGAAGGTAATAATGGTTTTCTAATCCATTCTAGGAAAGTGTTAGTTTCGTCTCCTAGCAATGCTTCAATTCTTTCAACAAACTCTATTTTTGGTTCATACATTTTTTAATTTCTTTTCGACTAACGATTTCAAAAGGAAATATCTCCCTGGCGTTTTTGCCTCATTATCCTCCGGATTGCTTAAAATCGTAAGATCAACTTCTTTATTGCCTATTCTGTTCCAATAGTGCTTTTGGTGTTTACAATAACAAAGCACGCCACCAAAGTAATCCTGAACAATCAAAGAAGTTACTAAACATTGGCCAAAAGCTGGATTATTTGCAGACCATTTGTCTTCATCTGGGGAATAACAGGTTTCCTTACACCAGCTTTCTATCAAAATTTTTTTCAAATGTTCCAAATCGCCAAGGTTAATCTTCTTCTCTCCTATTTTTCTCTTTTCCATTTTCTTTACTGTTTCTTTTGAATTCATTTAAATCTATTTCGGGGAAAGCATAATTACTATAACCACAATCTAAGCATCTGTAGATTGTTGGCGCTCCAAAGATTACGCCCGCAGAACCGCCTTGATTACTCACCTTTATATTAAAACTTTTACATTTTGGACAAACCTTTACATAACGCGCTTTTGGCTTCTTTGTTTTTGCTTGGTTCTTGCCCTTGTTTTTCTTGAAAAGCATATCCTAACAAAACATAAGAGATTTAATAAATTAACTATAAATAGATTATAATAAATTTTAAATAATCAATTTCCATGTTTTTAGCATCTTGTTATTTGATAAAAGAGAAAATTCGAAGTATTGCGATTGAAAATAAAATGCCCTACATAAAAAAAATCCACTTACACGGATTTAAAAGTTTCGCCAAACCAACAGACCTGGTTTTTGGCAAAGGGATGAACGTCATCGTCGGGCCTAATGGGGCGGGTAAATCAAATCTGGCAGACGCGATATGTTTTGTACTAGGAAGATTGAAAGTAAGGACAATGAGAGCTACCAAGGCGGCGAATTTAATTTATGATGGGGGAAAGGAAAACAAACCCGCCCCTAATGCGAAGGTATCGATGGTTTTTGATAATACGGACAGAGTTTTCTCGTTCCCTACTGATGAAGTGGAGATAACAAGAATTGTAAAAAGGGATGGAACAAGCATTTACAAAATAAATAACGAAACCAAAACCAGACAGGAAATCTTAGAGCTGCTTGCCCAAGCAGGGGTAGATGCAGAAGGATTTAACATAATATTACAGGGAGAAATTAACAACATTATAAATATGCATCCTGAAGAGAAAAGGCAAATTATAGAAGAGACAGCAGGGATAAGCGTTTATGAAGAAAGAAAGGAAAAGGCACTTCATGAGTTAGAGAAAGTACACGAAAAACTAAAAGAGATTGGGATTATATTAACACAAAGGCAAGGATTTCTTAATAATCTCGAAAAAGAAAAAGCACAAGCAGAGAAATACGAAAAGTTGAAAAACGCCATCAGGGTGGATAAGGCCTGTTTGGCATTCAAATATGCCAATGAGAAAAAAACTGAGTTAGAAAGGATAGCAAAGAAGATAGACGAGAAAAAGGAACAGCTAGACAAAACCCAACAAAAAATTAATGCAACTCAATCTAAGATTATTGAGCTAGATAAACAGATCCAAGAGATAACGGACCACATAGAAGAAACTGCGGGAGTTACACAAGAAAAACTATTCAAAGAAATCGGAGAGCTTCATTCTAGTAATGCTGTCTTGAATGTAAGAATAGAAAATTGTAAGAACCAACTCGAGGCCATAAAGAAAAGAATAGAACAGCTAAAAAATGATGAAATAGAGATTTCTAAACAAATCGAGAGGCTTGAAAAGGAGAAAGAAAAGACAGTTGAAAAGATAGGAATTGATATTGGAAGCTTTAGAGAGGAGGTTTTGAATGCGGCTAGTGTATTAAAAGATACTGGGGAAAAATTCACAAAAATATTTGGGGTTTTGCTAGAACAAATACGCCAAAGAAAGGAGACGCTAGATAATTTAATAAAACAAAATAAAATTAAGCAGATTTCAGAAGAAACCAATGCATTAGTTTATTCACTCGAAGAAAGCCTAAAGGAGTTTAATGCATTAGCAAAAAATGCTTCCAAGATAAGTGAAAGGATTGCCAAACTCAAGATAGGAACTAATGAAGAAAGAAATATTGTTCTTGAAATAGAACTGGCGCGTAAAGAGCTCGAAAGAATAAAGGATATTATAAAAAAGAGTATAGAAGAAAGCAAGTACCTGGAAGAATTAATGGCGAATTTGAAGGAAGAGCAAAATAAGAGAAAAAAAGATATAGAAGAAAAAGAAAAACTAGAGAAAAAAATAAGGAATAATTTCGATAAACTTCTCGTAAAAAAATCGCAGTTACAAGGCGAGGTAAAGAAACAGGAGGTCATGCTCAAAGAATATGAAGCTACCGCTAGAATTATTGAGAATGAGATTAATACGCTTAATATTATGAAGGCCAAGGTAGAAGCAGAATATGATTCGGCCAAAGTTGATTGTTCCGCATACGAAGATCTTAAAGAACAGCTCGAGAAGATATCTTTGAGTAAGGCTGAACTCGAGGCTAGAATAGCAAGAAATGAGAAAGCATTAGAAGAAATGGGGCCTGTGAACCTGCGCGCTTTGGAAGTTTACGATAAAGTAAAAGCAGAGTATGATGAAATTGCCGCGAAAGCGGCCAAGATAGAAGAAGAAAAACAAGAAATTTTGAAAATTATAGAGGAAGTTGATAAGAAAAAGAAACAGGCCTTCATGAAAGCATTCAATACAATAAATGAATCATTCTCGCAAAATTTCGCTGCTCTAAGCAATAAAGGCCAGGCATTTCTCGAACTCGAAAATAAACAGGATCCGTTTGCGGGAGGCCTCGATATTATTATTAAGATAGCCAAAGGCAAGGAAAGAAGTGCAGATGCTTTGTCGGGTGGTGAAAAAGTTATTGTTGCACTGGCTTTAATTTTTGCAATCCAGAAATATAAACCATATTGTTTTTACATTTTCGATGAGATTGACCCGGCATTAGACAAAAGGAACAGCGAGATTCTGGCTAACATCTTGAAAGAGAATATAAAGGATTCGCAGTGTATTATTATAACACATAATGATGCTATAATTAACAGTGCAAATATTTTGTATGGAACAAGCATGCAAGAGGGCATCAGCAGAATTGTTAGCTTGAAGTTGTAGATTCTCGAGAGTGTAAGTTCGAAATATAGTTCTAAGAAATAGAAGAGAGACTAGTTAGAACAAGGGATTATGGCTATTTCTTATGATTGTTCTTTCGGTTATTGCCTACGTCTTCTTCGAAGAAGTCTATTATTTTATTGCCTAGTCCTGTTGCGATTATAAGGATTACAATCAAAGCGATAATTCCTAAAATGATCCATGGAGTATAGTTTATTGGTTTTTTTGTTTCTGTTTTTGCTATTGAGTTTGTTGAACATGATTCGTTCTCGTTGCAGCTTGTATTTGTCGCATTGCTTGTACTATTAATGTTTGTTTTATTGCTAGATGTACTAGACGCCTGGGCTGCGGTAGTAACTGTAATTTTTACTATATTGCTCTGGGTTATGTCATAACCATCGCTAGCATAAAATGAAATCTCGCGGGTTCCTGTGAAGCCTCGTTGTGGTTCTATTGAAACTATATTTCCATTTATTGTAACACTAATGTTTGTTGGTTTTACAGTAACATAGGTCAAAGAATCATCGTCAGGATCGCTGAAATATTCAGCTAAGTTAACAGTTTCTTTCTTGCCCGCTTCTATGGTTATATCGGGGATTTTCTTGGTTAGTACAGGCGCTTGATTTTTTTTAGTTTCTTGGGTAGTTGTCTTGTTTGTAGTGTTTGTAGCATTAACATTTGTTTTGCCTGTAGCATTTGCATTTGTAACATTAGTTAAATTAGTCTCTGTTTTTGTGCTTGGTGCCTTGGGTTTGAACAAGTTTGCGATCCATGAGACAATTTGTGAAAATAATGAAGGTTTCTTTTCCTCGGTAGGGACTGTGGGGACGTGTGGTTGAGGAAGCGGCTGCTGTGAGAATGCACCGGCTTCTACGACTTTTATTGTGATTGTTTTGCTTGCTACAATAGTCGTGTCTTTTAGCCTTACTGTTACTGTAATGACATAATCGTCTATTGGCAAGTCAAGCGGCGGAGCAATGTATAAGTATAGAGTTTGGGCTTTTCCTGATTTCAATACAATAGTGCTAGGGTTGATTTGCGAGAACCTCGTGCCAGTTCCACTTATCTCAATAGTGTAGTTGGCATCATGACTTCCTTTATTTTCTATTATGAACAATGCCGTGGCAGTATTATCTTTTGCTACTGTAACAATATCGTCTTTGGTGCTTATTGCGGGTTTGTAACATTCTTCCAGGGAGATCGTTGTAATGTTTAGTGTATCAGAAGCTTCAGCCTTACTTATTGAATCTAGTGCTTTGACTTTAATTGTGTAAGTGCTCGCATTAGTATTGTAAGGAGGATGTACGTCCAACACCAAAGATTCTTCTTTCGAAGCATTTAACGTTAATCTCTTTTTGCTTATGGTAACCCAATCGGGAGCTTCGAGGATTATATCATAAGTATTGGTAAATTTGCCTGTGTTTTTTATTGCTACTGTATATGTATTACTCAGGGCATTGCATATTTTGTCTTTCTCTTCTTCTATTGTTACAGAAACATCATAGCATTTTGCTACTTGTAATGAGATGTCATATTTTTTTAGCACTTTGCCTAGATCTGTAATGACTTCAAAAAATACCGTGAAGTTGCCCTGGGTTTTGTAGGGTGGCTCGGCTATTAAGTTGAAACTGCCTTCTGTGCCATTAGATAAGGTTAGTTGTTTTTGATCAATTTTTGCCCAGCCCGGACCCTCCATGTTTATCTTGTAGACATTAGTTTTTGTGCCCATGTTCCTTAGTTTTACGGGCACGCTCAACTTTTCACCTTCACACATTTCATAATAAGTTTTGTTGCTTGAGATACTATAATCATAGCAAGAAACTATAGATAGTGTTGCTTTTGTATTAGCCTGCCCATATTCTGATTTGGATTTGACAACAAAATTTGCATCGTAAGTTCCCGCGACATTGCAAGAAGTATTGACATAGGCCATTACGCTAGTGCTCGAGTTGGCCGCAAGGGTAATGCTCTTTGATGCTAGTTTTATCCACTGTGCTGCAGGACCTTCTACGCTCAGCTCGTAGTTCTCGAGATAATTGCCATTATTTGTTATTGTAAGTTTCAAATTTTTCTCTTCACAGGCACATATTGCTTGCGATGCTGGCTCTACTTTCAGTGAAGTATAATGACAATTCTCTACAATAATGTTGTGCTTGATTGTTTTGACAGTAGCTCCTTGGGCTATAGTAACTTCAAGAACATAATTGCCAGGAGCAATCTTGCTTGAAGGGGTAATATAAGAATAGAATACTTCTTGCTCTCCTTGCTCAAGCCAGAAACCTTGCGGGACAGTTGTTGTAAAACTTTCCGCACTACCCCCAGTAGTGACCATGAATTTCCCGGGGGTTAGGGCAGTTACAATATCTTCTATTACTATTGTGCTGCTTGGGCATACTGTATTAGTTGTTAGATTTGTAGTTACACTAAAATCTGCCTTTACAGAAGTTATTAATGCTACTAATAGGAACAGTGACAAAAAAACCAAAAATATTTTTTTCATTTTCTTTAGTCTTTAGATATGTTGCTTATGTTGTTACTTTGAAAGCAAAAGTTAATATATAAACTTTATGATAGTAGAAAATAATATTTACAATATAATACACAAAAATAAAGAAAAAAAAGAAAAATTCATCTTAGCCTTTTTTGTTCTCTGTTGGCAATTAGCCGTCTATCAAAGCTGTCTATAGATTCTATGTTTAGTAATAACTTTCTACTGTTTCGGTTGTAGTTTTCTTTTTTGTTGCTAGTAAGATTACTAATAAAACTATAATCGCCACTGCAAGAACGATCCCTATTATCATCAAGATTAATTTCCAGTCAGTCTCACTCTTGCTCTTTATGACATTGGCAATTAAGTTGTATGACTTGGCTTCATTGCCATAGCGCACTTTCGCGCTGAAAACATGTTCTCCTTCTACTGCATTTTCTCCAGCAGCCAAATAAATATTGACGAGCTTGCTTTGGCCCGGCGCAAGTGTAAATACGCTAGGAGTTATCGTTGTAGTTGCCCATCCTTCTGTTCCAGTTGTCTCAACAATGAAATTTTTGGTTGTAGAACCAAAATTTGCAACAAGAATTGTATAAACAGCGCCCTTGCCCTGTTCTACTTCATTACTCGAAACCTGTGTTGAAATTTCAACTTTTCCTGGCTGTTGTTCTCCTTGCTGCTCTTCCTGGTATCCTGATACGAAAATGTTTCGGATTTCTCTGTCGCTAACTTCATCGTTATAAGCATATACTTCTAAGGTATAAGTTCCTGCTATAATCCCAGAAGGCAAGGTCAAAGCAATGGTTACATCTTTTGAATCGTCTTCGTCGTCTTCATCGTAAGCCGCCAAATCGCCAAGATAAATGTTTCTGCTTATTCCTAGCTCATTTATGCTTGCCCTAACATAAACATCTTCAGCTTTGTAGTTGCCACGATTCTTGACAACTGCATCGATATAAATTGTTGAGCCTGCATTGAACTGATTTACATAATTGTTGTTAGAGTCATAAAGTTCAACACTTAAAATATCTATTATGTTAGAGATTCTTTGGATTTCAGTGTCGACTTCGGCTTTATCTATGCCACTCAAATCTTGTTGATGCTCTATCTGAACGTACAAGGTGTATTCATCACGAGCATCCATATCGCTTGGCAATTCTAGGTTCAATGTCTTTGTGTAAGTATTGCCAGCAAAAACATCGAATTGAGCTGTTTCGGCTTCGATATCTTCGTGGTAACCTGTAAGCCATGTTTTGATGGAAACTTCTTCAAGGTCTGTGTTAGCAACAAAACTTACTTTGACTTGGGTATTACTGCCTCTTTCAAGACCAGGAGTAGCGTATTGGTAAGTGTAACAAATCCACCTGTCTGGGACAGCGTCGTTCATGCAATATCCATACCAAACCATTTCGCCTTCCACGTAAACGGTCATTTCATTTATGTCTGGCTCGCTGTATTCATACCACTGTGCAGCCAAAACTGTTGTCAAAGAGGAAACTGCTGCGAAAATCAAAATAAAGGCTAATGTCAAAAATTTGTGTTTCATTTTTCAAATTTATTTTTTATTAATTGCATTTCAAAATCAAAATGCAAATACATTTAGATATTTCCGACAGCGAAAATCGATTTAAAAATTTTTGTATGCTATTAAGAATGTTGCCACCAGTCCTGGGTAATTTGTCAAAAATCAAATAAAATTGTTACTTGTTGTGGGTAATCCAAATAACAAGGATTTACCGATGGGAAATCTGTTTCCAAATTCGTAGGGCTTTCAAAGAATCCTCTAGGGGCTTTGGGCTTTCATTTATAATTGTTATCGAAAGGTTGTATCTCTTTACATGCAACAGTAACTCTTTTAGTTTAGATTCTGGCGTGACAATATGTCTTCTTTCGCCCTTGCTTGTATATTCAATGCCAGAAAAATGTGCATGAACATGTTTAAAGCATTTCAACTTGTCAAAAATTTCTTTCAAGTCTATTTTCTGCTCTCTCGCTTCAAGGTGCGCAAAATCAACACAAAGACTACAACCAGTTTCTTTTACAAGTTTCAATAATTCGTTTAGCGAGCCAAATTGTGAAGCCTTGCCTGTTGTTTCTGGCGCGAGTGAAACTTGCCATTTATTTTTTTTGATGACTTTTTGCATTTCAATAATTGATTGCTTAACTATTTCATAGCATTCTTCATGAGAGTATTTGCCGTAATATGCTGCATGAAAAACAATTGGAGTTGGTATTTCTCTTGTGCCAAAATAATGGCCTCTCTCGCAACACTCAAGAATTCTTTTTTTGCTCGATTCCCTCGTTTTTTTGTCTTCAGAAGCAAGATTAATGTAATAAGGAGCGTGAATGCTCAAGGCAATATCGAGGTTCTTGGCTTCTTTGCCAATTGTTTCGGCATCTTTGTTGTTTTTGATGTACACTCCATAAGTGAACTCGACTTCCGCAGCACTAATGCCCTGTTTTTTATAAAACTGCAAATTTTTCAGAGCTTCTTTTATGCCACCAATACCGCTCGGACCGAATCTAACTTGTTGTTTCATTTTCATTTTTTCATTTTTTCCGTTTTCATTTTTTTGTTTGTCTAGCTGCCAAGAGTTTTGGCTTCTACTCGCTTCTGCATCTTGAAAAGTTTTTCAATTTCCTTGACAGTTGTAGCATCTTCTGGCTTTTTGTCACGGATCCATCCTTGAATGCGAGGAAATCTCAAGGCAAATCCTGCTTTTTCTTTGGACTTGCCTGCAGTGTGCAGGGGGCTAAGGGTTATTTCATCTGCCATGACTGTAAAAACATAACGCGGCTGACACCAAACATCTGCCTTGATTTCTGAATCTACACGAGCAGCCTTGTGTTCTGTCTTGATTTTGTCTAGCAGTTTTCTCAGCTCGACCCATTTTTCCTCGCTCAAACCAGAGCCTATTTTGCATATGGTTTTGAAGCTGTCACTTTTTTCGTCATAAACTGCGCCAAGCAATGCGCCAATGCCAAGCTGTGCTCGGAGGCCGCGACCTTTGAAATAACCAACAATGACAACATCAATTGTATCTTGCAGTTCGCCTTTGTACGAGCGCTTGAGCTTTATCCAATTGAAATTACGAGCGCCTGCTTGATATGGCGAATCAAGCCTTTTTGCTATAATCCCTTCAGTCCCCCTTTCGATGTTCTCTTCGAAAAACTGTTCGAGTGTTTTTGGATTGTCTGTAATAATCTTATCTGCAGTTCTTATTGTGAAGCCCTTGCTTATTGTTTTTGCGAGCATTTTTGTTCTTTCTTCGTAAGGTTTTTGCGTTAAGTCTTTGCCATCAACATAGAGCAAGTCAAAAGCAAATAAGACAAGGGGGGCTTCTTTGGCCCTTTCTTCTATTTCATATTTTCTTTTTCTTGTAATAGTAACTTGGAATGGAAAGAACTCACCAGTTTCTTCGTTGAAAGCTACTGCCTCACCTTCTAGTATTGCGCTCTTGGCTCTTATTTGTTTTTTAATTCCTCGAATTATATCTGGAAACATGTGAGTCATTCGTTCCTGGTTCCTAGAAAAAATTTCGATTTTATCTCCTTGTTTATGAACTTGTAGCCTCAAGCCATCATATTTTGTTTCTACGGCACACTTACCAATTTTTTTTATTATCTCTTCAGCGCTGGGCAATCTTTCTGCGAGGGCCATCCTTATTGGCGAGCCTACTTGGACCTTGAATTGCTTTAGTGCATTTGGGCCCTTTTCTAGAAGAATTTTTGCAACGAGCCCCAAATCAGAACATAAATTGTATGCTCTTTCAATATCGTTTCGCAATTTCATTCTGTCACCTGTCAATGCCTTGCTTAATGAATCCATAATTGTGGGATCCCCAATGCCCAGACGCAAGCTTCCAAGAACAAAGCGAACAATGAATTTTGCTTCTTTTGCTGAAACTCTTGTAAGCAGTCCTGCAAGCTCGTTGATTTTTCTTTCTACGCTACCTTCGCCAGTAGTCTGGGCTATCTTGAAAAGCCTTTCGTAGACTTCCGAAATTGTAGGGGCTTTACTTTGGAATAATGTTACGCGTTTCTTGGCTAAAACTTCTTGGGCCACTAGCCCGAGATCTCCTAGTTTTTTGTATAGCTTGGCTATATCTTCTGCGGGCTTATTAGAAACTTTGGCGATGGCTTTTTCTACCATTTTTTCTGCCATTCCAATCTCGAGACCCTTGAAAGGCGGCAGTAATTGCTCTTCACAAAAATAAACAACTTTGTCTACTTCTTCTTTGGAAACTTTTTGGAAGAACTCGCTAAGAATCTCAAACATCTCAAGCCTTTTCGAAGTGGCCTCGAGTTTTTCAAACACTTCTGCTAGCTGTGAAAAAAGCATAATTAAAGAAAGAAAATGGCTTTTTTATTTTTTTCTTTTTGACTGTAGCAATAGCAAAGATTGTAGGGTATTCTAGAATTGTGCCTCATATTCCCAGTCGATACACCTCGCTAAGGCCATGTTAATGTATTCTGGGTTGCCGGCATAGTTCTCTTGTAAAATTTCTCGTACTTTTTCTTTCGGCATTGCTTTGTGGTAATCCCTGTCCTCTCTTAGAGCGACGAGCATGTCAGAAATTGCAACTATTTGACCCATTTGAATTATTCGAGAATCATAATTTCTTCTTTCTTTGTAGTCTATGCGAAGGGACTCCCTTCTGTCGATGCCATGCCTGGGATAAGTTTTATCTACATCTTTCTTGTATTCATGAGTAAACATCATAACTCTCAAGACCGTATCTTCGAGGCCGGCTTCTTTGGCTTCAATATAACTAATTCTCGAATGTCTTTTTATTTTTTCAAATTCTTTTTCTTCTAATTTCCCAGGTTTTGTTAAGATTTCTTTTGGTACCTCGGCTTTTCCGACATCGTGATATAGCCCTGCCTTGCCCAAGATATAAAGCCCCTGGCCATTAAAATAAGATTCACAATTAGTTTCTAGACCGAGATCTATACATGCTTTAGCAACATTTATAGAATGCCGATAACTTCCAGGATGATGCTCCTCTAATCTATGAAGCAATGTTGTACAATGTTCTCCTAGAGAATTAAGTATTTCAACAAGGATTGTCCTTGTTTTTTCTGGGGATTTTAGTTTGAGCGCAAGAGTGTAGTCAATCAAATCGGATTCTATTATGGGGAGCTCCATGTAAAGGTTAGAGAAAAGAATTATTTAAATCTTTCTAAAATAACTATTATTAAATGACAACAAAGTCTACAGCCAAAAAGAGCTTCTTACTTGTAAGGATTTTTGTCGCATAAGATTTTTATAGTATTTTGAACTTTAATTTTTATGGAATTTGATGAATTGCTCAAAGAAAGGAAAAGTGTTCGCAATTATTCTACAAAAGCAGTTAGCTTCGGAGACATAGTAAGAGTATGTGAGGCTGCAAGATACTCGCCAATGGCAGGCAACATTTATACTATAAGATTAATTGTTGTTGGCAATAAAGAAACCAAGGCCAAGCTTGCCGGGGCTGCATTGGAACAAGAATTTGTTGCAGATGCTCCTTATGTTATTGTAGTATGTTCTGACTTAGCCAATTTAGCGAGATCTTATGGAGCTAGGGCAGAAATTTATTCGAGACAGCAAGCAGGCGCGGCCATAGAAAATATGTTATTGAAAGTGACGGAACTGGGCCTTGCAACATGTTGGATTGGTGCCTTTGATGATAATGCTGTCAAGAGAATTTTGAATATTCCTGAAAAAATCCAAGTTGAAGCGATATTGCCAATAGCGAATCCTTTAGGGAAAACTACCCAAAAGAAAAAGCCCGAACTAAAACAGATTCTTTATTTTGAAAAATGGGGGCAAGGAACGGTGAAGCCTATAAAGAAAGTGCCTGCTTGATTTGCTAAGATTGAATATATATTTCAGAATACAAAAAAATATAAATAGAAACAGAAATAAGGAAAAAAGAAAAGAGAAAATGGCTATAACGAAAGATGAATTTTTACAACAATTAAGAACTTTTACTAGCGAAGCGAAAAAGCAAGAATTTATCGAGAGTATAATCAAAAAACAAGTGGATATTGATGTTAAAATCGCAGCGTTACTAGCCCTTGCAGAGATTTTTGTTAGTAGGAAAATGTTTAGTCTTGCTGCAAGAAATTATTGCTATGCTGGGGATTTGGCCAATACTTTTAGAGAAAAGATGGATTTGTATTTCAAGGGCGCTGTTCTATACTTGAGGGCGGCGGACTATTTAAGTGCGGATGATTATTTCAGGAAGGTTCTTGTGCTAGCTGCTACAAAAGATAAAGATTCGATAAAGCAAAAGATTCTGATGCTTTATTTGGAACAAGCAAGTAACTATGAAAAGGAAAAACAATACACTAAAGCTATCGCAGCGTACAATAGAATTCTAATGTTGAACTTACCTATGCAAAAGCACAATGAGATATGCCTGAAACTTGCGGAACTTTATGAGCGCATAGGCAGACCAAGAGAAGCAGCACAAGCAAAAGCTGCAATAAGGACCGAAGAGAAAAAAATTGAAGAAAAAAAGTATAACGCCCAAGATTTTATTTGATTTTAATTCTTATCAAATTTTTATTATCTCTTGTATTCTTCTTTGTAGTATAAATCTCCTTGCAATAAAAACCTCTTGCAATCTTTTCCAATAAAAGAGAAAAAGAAAAAAGGCCAGCTCCCTTGCGAGAGCTAGCCGAGAACCCAAAAGGCTAAGGGGAACATGAAATTTGTAACTTGGCTTTCTTGTTACATTATTATCTCATGAATTCAACGCCCAAGTCTGACATGACCGGTGTAGGCGCAGATTCAGAGGATCTAGAGTGGCCCAATACATAAGGTGATTTAACTCCGGTGACTATTGTAATTACACGGACTCTTCCTTTGAAATCGCGGTTGATTCTAGCTCCAAGAATCACCTGTGCATCAGGACTTAAGTTTTCTGTAACAAGTTGGCCAATGTTGTTGAGCTCTTCTAGTTTCAAGTCTTCACCGCATATGACATGGATTAAGGCCCCTGTTGCGCCTTTGTAATCAATGTCAAGCAATGGATGCGATAAAGCTTGCTTTACAGCTTCTTCGACTCTGTTTTGAGTATCGCTTTCTCCGATACCAATAACTGCAACATCCCCGTTTTTCATAATTGCCGAAACATCCGCATAGTCCAAGTTAATTAATGAAGGGATTGTTATAGTTTCAACAATACCCTTTATCATTGTGGAGATCAACTCATTCGCTACTGCAAAGGCTTGTTCAACAGGAAGGTTTCCTGCGATGTCAACTAGCCTGTTGTTGTCAATGACTATTACTGTGTCTGTTACGTCTCTCAACTGTTGTAAACCAAATTCTGCCTTGTCTATTCTTGCGCGTTCAGTTTCGAAAGGCATTGTAACCACTCCAATTGTAACTGCCCCTATTTCTTTGGATAGTTGCGCGACTATAGGAGCAGCTCCTGTACCTGTACCACCGCCCATCCCTGCGATAATGAATACCATATCAGCGCCACTGATAGCTTTCTTAAGCTCAACAATCGCTTCTTTGGCAGCTTCGCGGCCCTTTTCAGGATAGCCGCCACAACCAAGGCCACGAGTTAATTCTTTTCCTATAAGAATCTTCTCGTCTGCTTTGCTAACGCTGAGATGCAAAGCATCGGTGTTTGCTGCATAAACAGTTGCACCCTGGATCCCTTTGTTGAAAAGCCATGTTACTGCATTGCAACCTGCACCACCAACACCTACAACCTTGATTGTCGCTTTCCCTGCTTTGAGCTCATCGAAGTTAATGCCATATTTTCCAGCTCCCTCTATTGCCTCTTTTGCAAAATCAAGTGCCATTTTCTTGTTTGTTTTTTATAACTCTTTTTATTTTATAATTCGTTTTGACCAACCGGAATAACCGAAATATTTATAAAGTTGGTCTAACTTAAATTTTTAGACAAAAAGAGTTTAATAACTCAAGAAAGAGAATTCATACCCATCACACACAAAAAATTATTCGATTTCCCCCGAAAGTCGAATAATTTTTTAATTTTTTATTTAATAGTTCTATCAAAAAAGAATTTAAATATATTGTTGCAAGTAAATAGTTATAATAAAATATACTATATTATATTATATAATTTATTTTTCTGGGGTTTAGATAGTTTTTTATATTAAAATAACAAAGATATTTTATGGAAAAAAAGAGATTAGATAAACTCGTTGGCAAGAAAATTCGCGTTAGTCTTGAAAAGCAAGAATTCCAAGGGATTGTGTTAGAATCTTATGATCCTTCCATTATCCTTCTCAAATTAAAAAGCGGCTACAATATTGGGATTGATAAAACGAAAATAAAAGGCATTGAAGAAATAAAAGAAAAACAAGAAGAAAAAGTCGAAATAATGGGATTAAAATTTAAGCCAAATGCAAATCTTCCAGAAGTAGCTGTAATAGTCACGGGAGGCACAATAAGCTCTCGCATTGATTATAAAACTGGTGCAGTAAGGCCTCTGACAAAGCCAGAAGATATTATCGCTACTGCTCCAAGAGTAGGGGAAATAATTAAACCAGTCATCGAGAGCCCATTTATGATATGGAGTGAAAATATTTCGGCAGAGGAATGGAAAAAGCTCGCATTGACTATAGAAAAATTTCTCAATAAACAAAATATCAGGGGCGTAATCGTTCTTGCAGGCACAGATACATTGCATTATATTGCTGCAGCATTGTCATTCATGTTAGGAAAGTTGAACAAGCCAGTTGTATTAACTTGCTCGCAGCGGAGCATTGACCGTGGCTCTACAGATGCTGTCTTGAATTTGACTTGTAGCGCTTACGCTGCGCTAAGCAATATTGCTGAAGTAGTTATAGTTTCGCATGCTACAATCCAGGATAATTTCTGTTTTGCGCTGAGAGGGACTAAAGTAAGAAAAATGCACACTTCTAGAAGAGATACATTTAGGCCTATCAACACAAAACCCATCGCAGCGATTTACGAAGACGGCAGGATCGAAACTTATAGCGATTATAACAAAAGAAATGAGAAACTAAAAGTAAAAGCAGAACCCTTTTTTGAAGATAAAACTGCACTTGTGAAATGGCACCCAACCCTATCCCCAGAAATTTTAAATTTTTTTATTGAAAATAACTACCAGGGCTTAGTAATAGAAGCCACTGGTTTTGGGCATGTCGCTAGCGAAGGAAAATTCTCGTGGGCAAACAAATTGAAAGAGGCTGTCAAAAAAGGAATCGTTGTTTGCTTTGCACCACAAACCATTTATGGCTCGTTAGATCCTTTTGTTTATTCTTCTGGCCGAGAATTTCAGAAAGCAGGGGTTATCTTTTTGAAAGACATGTTACCAGAAACTGCATTTGTGAAACTTGGTTTTTTGCTTGAGAAAGAAAATAACCGAGAAAATGTAAAAAAATTGATGCTACAAAACCTTGCTGGCGAGTTTAATCCAAGGCTCAGCGAGAAAGATTTTCTTGTTTAGTCCTTGAATTTAGAAAGCTTTAAATATTCTTCCCTCGTTTGTATAATATCAAAAATAAATCAACAAATCATTTATCACATATCACGGCTTAGAACTCACATGTCACACTTCACAAATCAAGTTTTAACCTTTAACAATTACTACTAATATTCGAGTTAATTTCGAATAAATTGGGTTTGATTAGTGGTTTGTTAAGAGTGATTTAGAAAAGAAGTGTGAATTATGTGAATTCTATAGTAAACTTGTGAAATGTGAACTTGTAAATGATAAGAGTGTAGAAAAATGGGAAAAGTATCTCCACCATCAATAAAGTACATTATTTATGCAAATTTCACTGCAGAAGGTGTTGTCGAGAAGCCAGACGTTATAGGCGCGATTTTCGGACAGACCGAGGGACTTTTGGGCGAAGAACTAGAATTAAGAGAACTTCAAAAAAAAGGCAAAATAGGAAGAATTGATGCAACTTTAGAAGTAAGTGACTCCAAGACTACAGGAACTGTCGAAATTCCTACAAGCATAGACAAAGCAGAAACGAGTATAATTGCCGCTGCTGTAGAAACTATAGATAGGATAGGGCCCTGCGATGCGAAATTCGAAATTAAAAGCATCGAAGATGTGAGAAGCAGCAAACGCGAGTATATAATCGAAAGAGCAAAGAAACTTATGGAAAAGTTCCAAGGGGGGGCACCAGAGTTGAGAGAAATACAGCAGGATATAATAAGCCACAGCAGAACTACGAAAATAAGAGAATACGGAAAAGAGCTCTTGGCAGCGGGGCCGGACATAGAAACTGCTAACGAGATAATTGTTGTAGAAGGTAGAGCAGATGTAATAAATTTATTGAAAGCCGGCATAAAAAACGTTATAGCAATGAATGGCACCAGCATGCCACAAACAATAAAAGACCTAAGCAAAGAAAAACAGGTAACTTTGTTTTTAGATGGGGACCGCGGAGGCTTGCTCATAGCCAAGGATGCCTTAGCAACTACCAATGTTGCTTTCATTGCAAGAGCACCAGACGGCAAAGAAGTTGAGGAACTCACTGAAAAGGAGATAGTTACTTGCTTGAGAAACAGGATGAGCGTAGAAGAATTTTCAGCAAAATACTTGGAAAGAAATAGGATGCAAACAAGAGAAGAAAGCGAAAGAAGAAAAGGACGGAGAAATAAAAGTAAAGATGGCAAATACAAAGAAAGCAGATACAAGGAAAGAAAAGAAGGGATCATGCAAGGAATGCCCGTAGCAATAAGCGAAGAAGTCATCGAGAAAAATATGCCTAATTTACAGGGGTGGCTCTACGAAATCGACGGAACAAAAAGTGCCCTGCTTGTAGGTCTGGATGGAAATGGCAACGAAAGTAATTTCAAGGTGTTAAGAGAAACTTCGTTGAATGAAATTCCGAGAGTTTTGGCAAGAACAAGAGAAGTAGTTGGCCTTATTATAGATGGTACTGCAACCTTGAGCATAATTCGCGCGGCTGAGAAGAGGGGCTGCAAATTTATTGTTGCGAAAAACTTCACGACAACAAGCAATAGCATCAAGTTAATCAGTTTTTAATCTTTTTTTTAACTTAGATATTTATTATAGCTACTGCTATGTTTAAAAAAAAGAAAAAGTACAAGTAAAATAAAAATAAAAAATTATAATTTCTTAGCAACCACGTCAATACATATTCCCGCGGCTACTGTTTGTCCTGCATCTCTTATTGCAAACCTTGCCATGTGAGGGTTAATGCTCTGTTTTTCTATTACTAGTGGTTTCATTGGTTTTATTTTCACTATTGCAACATCGCCATTCTTCAAGAAGTCAGGATTTTCTTGAGCTACTTGTCCTGTCTTAGGATCAAGCTTCTTCTGAAGCTCTACAAACTGTGCAGGTACTTGGGCAGTATGGATATGCAACACCGGAGTGTAACCTTTTGCTATAACTGTTGGATGGTTGATTACTGCAATTTGCGCTGTGAATTCTTCCGCAATAGAAGGCGGATTGTCTATATGGGCAATCACATCTCCTCTTGCAACATCTCCTTTTCCTATACCCCTAATGTTCAAACCAACGTTGTCACCAGCTACTGCTTCCGGCAATGATTCATGGTGCATCTCTATTGTCTTGACTTCGCCAGTAATGCCCTTGCCAGTTTTAGCCGGCAGAATAATAACCTTATCATTTGGCTTAATTCTACCTGTTTCAATCTTGCCAACAGGAACTGTTCCAACACCAGTGATAGTGTAAACATCCTGGATGGCCATTCTCAAAGGCAGATCCACTGGTTTTTTAGGCATTTCAAATAAGTCAAACTGCTCTAGGAGAGTTGGGCCATTGTACCATGGCATCTTATCACTTTTCTTTGTGATATTATCTCCTTCGAAAGCACTAGCGGGTATGAACTGAACTTTTTCTGGTTTGTAACCCACTGTCTTTAGCAATGCTGTGACATCTTCCTTAACTTTGTTGAATTTCTCTTGAGAGTAATTCACTGTATCCATCTGGTTTACTAACACAGCCAATTGCTCAACGCCCATTGTCCTACAAAGCCATAAGTGTTCTTTTGTTTGTGCCATGACTCCATGTTGGGCTGCAACAACTAAAATAGCTGCGTCAGCCTGGCTTGTTCCTGTAATCATATTCTTAACGAAGTCTCTGTGTCCTGGAGCGTCTATAATTGTAACCTGGAATTTTTTTGTAATGAGTTTTTGGTAGGACAAGTCTATTGTCAAGCCACGCTCTCGTTCTTCTTTCAATCGGTCCATAACGAAAGCGAACTCAAAACCTTTCTTCCCAAGTTTCTCTGCGATGTCTTTCATCTTCTGCAATTCTTGCTCTGTGAACTTCCCTGTTTCGAACATCAATCTTCCGATTGCTGTACTCTTACCATGATCGACGTGACCTACAAACACGACATTAAAGTTTGGTTTTTCGCCTGCCATTTTCTATTTAATTAAAATTTAATTGAGTATGAAAAAAGAGAGGGGTTTATAAAGTTTTCTAAAGTCTACGATCCTGGCTGAAATGTTTGATTGCAGTCTTGAGTTCTATGAAATGTTTAGTATTGGCATAGTCCTCTAAACTCTCTTTTTCGAGAGTTGCAGCTAAAGCTTGTCTGACTGCCTTGGCCCCTGCAAGAGTGCCCAAAGGATGGCCATGGATACCGCCACCGAATTGCAGTATAACATCATTGCCAAAAATTTTGTAAAGTTGAGGGATCATCAAAGGATGCAAGCCGCCAGAAGCAACAGGCATAACGGGCTTTATGCCATAGAATGGTTCAGTTAGGACTTTCTTGTTTTCAAGAACTTCTTCGTGAGTTTCGAACATCTTGCCAACTGCTGTTCCAACATGTAATTGGTCAAGGCCAATCATTCTTGCTAGCTTTGCGATTACTTTCATGCTAATACCATGTTTAGTGCTTTTGTCAAGGGCAGCATGTCCTGCCCGATGGGCATGCAAAACTAAGTTAAAGTTTTCATTACGCAAAGTTTGTAATGCGCTCCAGCCAACTGTTATAATATCAACCATAACATACTCGTTGCCATAATCCTGAACAAGTTTCGCCCTTCTTAACATTTCTTTTGTTTCTGCAGTAACATTAATCATGTAACCTTTTTTCTCCCCGGTTTCTTTTTCTGCTTTTTCTTTCATTTTCAGTGTTTCTTTCAGGCGAGCCTCGAATTTGTTGAACTTCTGGCTTGAAAGATTTTCATCGTCCTTGACAATATCACAGCCACCTAGCCATGCCTTGTAAGCAACCAGGGCATGATCTTTAGTATTGAGGCCCAGTTTTGGCTTAACAATTGTTCCGATGAGCGGCCTCTTAACCTTGAAAATTTTTCTTATGCCATCGATACCATATTTTGGGCCTCTGAAACTTTGTGCTATGTTCTTAGGAAAAATAATGTCATTCAGCTTGAGCCATTTAACATCTTTCATTCCAAAAACATTGCCAGCAACGCTTGACATTATGTTTGGCAAGTTCCCTGTTTCGAACAAATCATTAGGATAAGCTATTTTGATGTTTGCTGCATTCTTGTTAATTTTTTTCAAGCTAAACACTGTTGCGGCAAGTTTCATCATGTATGGTTTTGTTGTTGTGGTTTCGGTCCATGTGCCAATCGATGATTCAGCAGCAATGCCGCCAGCAGTTCTTTTCAAATCATGCTCTCTAGTTTCAAGGTAGAATTCACAAATCAAGTCGTTCTTGCTAGGTTTGTAATTCAGGTTAACATAATCTTCATATTTCATTCTCGCCAGACCTCTTTTTCAGGAAAACAAGAAACTTGAGATTTATTAAGGTTTCTGTGTTTTTGCATTGTTGCGTTGTCGGGTGCTGGATTAAATAAAAAATTAAATCTTGTTTAATTTGCTCAACTTAGTCAAACTTAACCATCTTTTTGTGCTTAAATCTAATTCTGGAATTGCTAATTCTGATGGCATTTTCTTCAGTTATGCTATATGATTATAGGAAGGTATTTAAAATGTGAAATTTATTATATAATTCTAAAAAGACAAAGTTTACGAGTGTAAAATGTGATGGATCAAAATGTTATCAAAAATTAAACACCAACCAATTTCATCATTGGCAGATTTTCTTGTAAGAGAAACAAGAAATTTATTAAGAGAGTCTAAAACAGAGGAAGATTTAAGAATTGGTTTTGAAAAACTTTTGGAACCAATAAGATCCGAATTAAACTTAAAAACAACCCCAAAATACGAGAAATCTGTTTACAGCGGCCGTTCAGACGCGGTACACGGACAAGTAATAATTGAATATGAACCGCCAAAATCATTTTCATCAAAGAAGAATATAGAACACGCTTACGAGCAGTTAGTAAATTACCTGTCCGATGAAGCAAAAGAAACCAAACTAAATCAGTTAGTCGGTGTTGGTTTTGATGGCGAGCAGATTTTCTTTGTTCAATACCAAGATAAAAATAGAAAAGCGATAGATAAAACAAAATTTTTTATTCGTGGACCCTACGATTTTACTCCTGAAAGCGCCAGAACATTTTTAATACATTTGCGGGCTCTATCTCGGCTCCCCCTTACTGCCGAAAACTTGGCACAAAAATTTGGTCCTCAAAGCGAACTGGCGCCAAAAATGGTTTCTGCGCTTGCCAACGCTTTGGAATACTGGGGCGACCAAACACATATCCGCACATTTTTTAACGAGTGGAAAAGGTTATTTGGCATTGTTTATGGCGAACAATTTACCGGTGGCCACCAAGAAAAAGAAGCCGAAACGCTTTCAAAACTTTACAAAGTTGGCAAAGAAACTGATTTTCAGGAGCTTTTGTTTTCCATCCACACTTATTTTGCTTTTTTAATGAAACTTATTGCCGCAGAACTTTTAACCCTTCGAGAAACATCTTTTGGCTCATCTCTTGTTTCCGAACTTGCCCATATTTCTGATGATGAACTCAAAAGACAACTTGAAGATATAGAAAACGGCGGAATTTATGCCCGAAAAGGAATTACCAATTTTTTGGAAGGCGACTTTTTTCGCTGGTATCTTGATGCTTTTGATTCGCCAGCATTAAAAGAAGCAGTAAGAGAAATTGCCAGAACTCTTTCTGAATTTGAGCCAGCAACCAGCACTTTAGATCCATCTTCAACTCGCGACCTACTTAAAAAACTTTATCAGTATTTAGTCCCACAGGAAGTCCGTCATCGCCTTGGTGAATATTACACACCTGATTGGCTGGCAGAATTATTGCTAAATGAAGTTGGCTATGATGGCAACACCCGAAAAAGATTTTTGGACCCGGCTTGTGGCTCCGGTACTTTTCTTGTTTTGGCAATTCAGCGAGCCAAAGAACATGGACAAAAAGAAAAATTGCCTCCGCTCGAAATCGTAAAAAGAATTGTTGCGAACATTTGGGGATTTGATTTGAATCCCTTAGCTGTTATCGCCGCCCGCACCAATTATCTTTTTGCTTTGGGTGATCTCGTAAATGAAATTTTAACTCGAGGAGAACAAATTGAAATTCCTATTTATTTAGCTGATTCTGTTTTATGGCCCGAACAATTAGGCGGACAATTAACTCTTGGTTTAGAGGGAGATGTTAGAAAAATTAAAACTTCAGTTAAAGAATTTTTTGTTCCAAGAATTTGGATAGATGAGTTTAAATGGCGAATGGGCGAAGCCGCAGAAATCATTGAAAGAGATGTTAAACTTCAAGTTGATCCAGAAATCGCATTGAAACATCTAAAAGAGGTTGGTTTGGCCTTTCATCGTTACGAAAATGAAGTCAAAAATTTTTATAAGCAAATTTTAGATTTAGAAAAAGAAAGAAAAAATGGTATCTGGGCAAGATTTCTTAAAAATTTCTCTGCGCCAATAGTAGCTGGCAGAGAAAAATTTGATTTTGTCGTCGGCAATCCGCCATGGATAAGATGGGGTTATTTATCAGAAGATTATAGAAAAGCAACTTTTAATCTTTGGGTAGAATATGGCTTATTTCCGAAGACTCAAGGTTTTGCTTCTCGCAGATTGGGTGGGGGCGAAAAAGATTTTTCTATGCTTTTTACTTATGCTTCCGCTGATTATTACTTAAAAGACGGTGCTAAATTAGGATTTTTAATAACTCAAGAAGTTTTTAAATCAAAGGGTGCTGGTGAGGGATTTAGAAGGTTTCAATTAGGGGATAAAAAATATCTCAAAGTATTAAAAGCTCACGATTTAGTTTCCATTCAACCGTTTGAAGGTGCGGCTAATAAAACCGCTGCTATTATTTTCAAAAAAGGAGAAGAAACAAAATATCCTGTGCCTTATTTCGTTTGGAGTAAAAAGAAAGGCATAGGTAAAATTGCTACCGATAAACTTTTAGATGAGGTTTTGCCACTTTTACAAAGAAAGAAACTTATAGCTCAACCTATCGGTAAAATAAATAGTTCTTGGCAAACTATTTCAGAAACACAAAAAGAACTCAATGTCATTGAGGGTAAAAATTCATATCAAGCTCGTCGTGGAGCAAGTACAGAGCCTTATGGGGTATTTTGGTTAGAGGTAAAACAGGTGCTATCAAATGGAAATATTATAGTGAGTAATCTTGCAGAAAAAGGTAAGCGCTCGATTCCCAAGATAGAAGTCACAATTGAGCCAGATTTAGTCTATCCAGCTGTTAGAGGTAAGGATATTCAAAGATGGGACATAATTTCCAAAATTTTTGTATTGATACCTTATCCTTTTTCAAACAATACACCTTATACGGAAACAGAATTAAAGCAAACATATCCAAGAACTTATACTTATTTGACAAATTTTAAAAGTGAACTTACCGAACGGGCGGCATATAAGAAACTATATAAACCAGCAGGAAAACCATTTTATAGTCAATACAATATACAAAATTATACATTTGCCAAATATAAGGTCTTATGGAAAAGAATGGCAAACGATATAGTCGCTTCTGTTGTTTCACAAGTTAAAACTCCATTCGGATATAAAACATTTATAGGTACAGATACCACTGCACTTTTCGCCACCGATAACGAATCCGAAGCTCACTATCTTTGCGCTATTATCAATTCAAAACCAGTTCGCGATTTTATTAAATCCTTTTCTTCAGCTGGTCGCGGTTTTGGTACGCCTTCGGTAATGGAGCATGTTGGTATTCCAAAATTTGACCCGAAAAATCCGCTTCACCAAAAGCTTGCTGAGATTTCCAAAAGATGCCACCAACTCAAAGCTGAAGGCAAAGAAAAGGAAATAGAAAAATTAGAAAAAGAAAATGATGAATTGGTGAAAAAACTTTTCGGAATAAAATAGTTATTATTTATTATCCCTTTTCTTAAACCTTGTTACTGGCAATGGATTATAATTTTGCATTTTTTATCCTGTATTTTTGATTATACAGTTTATAGAACGAAAACGGAAATAAATAAAGTTGAGTGGCCCTTACTGTAAAGTTGATCAATATGTGCAATTAAAAACACCCGTAGATGCAACAATACACTGTGTTTTAATCTAGTTTTGCTTTTGGAAGATTATAACAGGCGCAATAACCTTTGTGAAAAAGCGAACCTTCTTTCTTTATCAAAACATCATGAGGAAAATGCAAGAGATCCTCGCAGAAAAACATCATAAATCGCTTGTCATAGAAAGCCCTAGAATGTTTGCATACAACCTCGCCGGCTCGATAATCTCTTTCACAGAAATTTTTTCTTTGTTCTTTTTGTTGTTTGTACATTTTATTGAAAACTATTATATCATGCCATTGTTTGTAGTTCTCTGCGATGGAATTGGTAGCGAGAATCGTTCCTTCTTTCATCCAAGAATAAGTTCTGGAAAGTCCCTTGTAGAGTGCTTTTGGAACGCTGATAACAAAAAAATCTATTATAGAGTCGGTAAATTGCTTTGTGTTTTTTTCATCATTTATTAAAGATTCAAGTAGATCTTTCCAGGACATAGTCCAATTCTTAATTTTAGGCGTATAAAAAGATTTTTGTGATAAAAGGCAATTATAGAAACTTAAATGGAAGATGGGGCCGCTGGGATTTGAACCCAGATCACGAGCGTTCTCGAGCAGGTTCCCGAGGCTCGTATACTAAACCAAGTTATACTACAGCCCCTAACATGAAGAAGAAAACCAGGATTATAAATTTTTAGAACAAGAATGGCTCGTCAATTGAATCGGCATTAGCTATTAGGTCTGTAGCTGTTACTATGCCTACGAGCTTTCCTTTTTCTACTACTGGAAGTTTCTTGATTTTGTGCTGGAACATTAAATCAGCAGCTTCTAGCAAGTCTGCATTTGCATCGACTGTTATAACATCTTGTGTCATAATTTCTTCAACAAGTGCATTCAAATGATTTGAATGGGAAATGTACTTTATGATGTCTCGCTCTGTTATAATACCAACAATCAAATCGCAATCTACAACAACGAGGCAACCAATATTTTTTTTGGACATCAGAGAAGCGGCTTTTTTAATAGTGGCTTGCCTGTCAATAGTAACAACCTTTTTCATAATTTCCTTGACTTTCATTCTATCCTCTTTTTCGCCTTTTTTCTTGCTCTTTTTTCTTTTCTCTATGCCATTTTTTTCTGTTCAACTATATACAGAAAATGTACTTTATAATTTTATCTTTAGGCCAATAATTAATGTACTTTATAATTTTATCTTTAGGCCAATAATTTCAATCTATTCGCTGTGCTGGCGGTCTTAGTTGATAGGTTACTTTAAATTCATAACTATCTTCAAGTTTACCTTGCTGAGTTTCGATTATCTTGCCCTGGCTATCGAGCAAAGCAGCATAAACTCGGAAATTGCCCATCTCATTGGCAACATAGCCGCCATGCTCATTCCATATTGTGTCGAGAGCAAGATATTGCTGCGGTAAAATTTCTCTAAGCGTCCCTGTTGAGAAGTCATTAACTACAACTGCAACATCAATCCATCTAGGAGCTAAAGTAGTTTGTTTTCCAGCAATAGCTTCGGTTGTCGGCTGCTGTTGATAATAAACTTTTTTCTGAACTTTCATTAAAAGATAGCCTGAAATTGTTGTGTTGCCTGTGTTATTGATCAGAGACTTATTTTCTGGAATTATTTCAGGACAAACTGGTGATGGCGGCCATTGTCCAGGAGGATAGCTTTGATTGTAAGGACAAGGATCAATAACATCTTCGCGGTTAGAATCCCAATTGTCTATACAAGTCGCATTCTGGTTGCCGTACTCACAGAAAAACGGGTACTGATTTCTGCCCCAGTAATTGCCTTGGTTGTTGTATGAGAGTTCGATTGGTAAATAAGCTATTATGTCCTCATGCATGGATCCTATTACGATATTGTGCTGTATTATAGTTTGATTCGCTTCTTCTGTTATAAAGAAACCGTTTGTAGAGTTGTATATTTCATTCTCTTTTATTCTATTTTTTTCATCTACAATATACATCCCCAGATATGAATTAAATATCTTATTCTTCTCTATACAATTCTCTTTAGAAGGAGCAAGAGATATCCCATAGAACCCCCCCTCCAAAAAATTATTTTTTATAATATTTTTATCCGAAGAAAAAACAAGCCGAATATTATCCCAGTAAGGATTTTTAAGAGTATTATTCTGTATTAGATTATTTGAAGACCAAAGCAAGAGGATATTTTGGGCCCCATTATAAATAAAATTATTAATGATGGAGGAATTATTTGTTCTCTCTAGATATACTCCATCACCACCAAGCATATTCAGATTTAAAATTGTAATATTCTCACTATCAACAAATTGTAGATGTTTTGTTTCTATTCCGCTGATTACCTGATTTTGGATATTGTTAAAATAATATACGGGGAGATTATCTATCTTATTTGTGATATCAATTGAGTTTTCTGCTCCTGTAGCCAAGAAATTTAGTCTCTTTGTACCATAAAAATTATTATTTTTCATCACAGAACCATAAGCATTAAATCTTATTCCATCATCATTATTAATAAAAGTATTATTTAAAATTTGTAAATTGATCCCGTAAAAGTAAGAATGGTAATACGGAAAAGCACCTAAATACCCCATCGTAAAATTTGTGATTATACAATTTTTTACAGTTACATTATCTCTATAAACAACCTGTATAGCTCGATAGTAAGAATTAATATCTTCTTTACTTATTTTGTGGTTATTACAATCAAAAATAACATTATCTTTTTTTATTTTTATACAGGGGGCTTTATCTGAAATTAAATTGTTTGTCAAAGTAACAATAAGTTTTTCTTGGTCTGGAGAGGGGCTATTTAATTTAATAGTACAGCCTTCACAACTATGGCAGTGGGGAGGATCATTTACCGGGAAAATAATTGAATAATCCTCACTTGCTTGGTTCCTCGTATTTCTAACTATAAGTCTCAGCGAATACTTTGTTTCTTCTTCTAAATTTGTTGTGTCAAAACCCGAATATAAGATTCTACTTGTGGGAATTGCGTTTGATTCTACAATCAAATGCCATTCTGTTGGCTCAATTCCCTTTCCATATTCTAATCTATAACTTTGAAAGTTATCTGCATAAACATAACCAATAATATCTACTTTTCCACTGACAACTCCAGAAGTATTTAAGATTGCAATAGGTTGTTTTTCAGATTGAATTTCTGCGAGAGCATCGATTCTTCCATAACCTTGAGTTAAAATATCTTCATCAATATCAATTGCTGTATTTCTCATAACCATTTTAACTTCATCAGGACTCCAATCAGGATGAGCCTGTTTTATAAGTGCTGCTGCGCCTGCAACATGCGGTGTTGCCATGCTTGTGCCTGAAAGCGAAACATAGGTTCCTTGATTATTATAACAATCTTCTCCAATTTGCCCCTGAGAAGCCCTTGCAGCACAGATATTAACTCCAGGAGCAACAACATCTGGTTTTATTCTAAAATTTGTTGAACCTCTTGAACTAAACCAAGCAATTTGGTCTTGTTTATCTGATGCTCCGACTGTTATAACTTTTCTTGCACATCCTGGAGCAGCTATTGTTCCATAAGAAGGGCCCGAATTACCTGCTGCGACAGAAACTATAACTCCAGATTCAACAGCATTATCTACAACTTGAGATAAAGCGAGTTCGTAACAGTCGTCAAAATAACCAGGTGGGATCCCCAAACTCATACTAATTACATCAACATTATCTTCAACAGCACGCTCAATTCCTTCAATTATCCAATCTTCATAGCCAAAACCACTGGAAGCTAGAACCTTGTAGGCATAAAGTGTTGCATCAGGAGCAACTCCTTTGAATTTGCCTTGACTTGCGGCTCCTGTTCCTGCTGCTATGCTAGCACAATGAGTTCCATGGCCATGATCATCCATTGGATCATTATCATTGTTCACAATATCATAGCCTCCTTCAACCTTGCAGCCTTGGCCAAAACAGCCACCAAGATCAGGATGAGTGTAATCAACTCCTGTGTCGATTATTGCTATTTTTATTCCCACACCAGTTAAATTTCTAGGCCTTGGCCAAGGATTAGGATCAGGAAGTTGCCAAACTTTGTCTGCATTAATTAAAGGGATAGATTCGTTGAGCAATGCCTTGACTTCATAATTTTTGTAAACTTTCTTAACATAAGGAAGTTTTTCAATTTCTTTTGCTTGTTCATCACTCAAATCTATAGATAGACCGTTAAAAACAAGATAAAATTCATTCATGATTGCCTTGCCAGTCATTCTTGAAATATCTTGTTTTGCTTTAGCATGGGTTTTTTGTAATTGTTGTTTGTATGTTGCTTCATTTATTGCTTGTCCAGTTATTGTTTTGTAGAGCTTGGTAAAAATATTCCCTTTTGTTTCAATTTGGTCTTTTTGTATTTGCTTTTTGTATTCGATAATCGAAAGCTCTTTGAACTGAATTATGTAGCCTTTGTATTTTGGTGGCTCAAATGAAGGCAGTTCAATGCCTTCTTTTTCATAACGCTCTAATAAGGGTCTGTCAAAAGGCAAAATATCTTGATCTGCTCTTGACAAAAGCTTTTCTTTTTCTTCTTGGCTTAAATATTGATAATTATAAGGAGTTGGAGCTAAGACATAAGCGTTTTGAATTGGTTCTGACGCAGGTGGATCTGTTAATTCAATTGCTTCTCCAATAACATATTCATCTTTTGTTGTTTGAACATTGAGATAACCCTGTAGGGATTTAGGAACGCAGCACTTTTTCCAGGGTTGTGGAACTGATTGGGATGTTGCTTGTGTTGTGGGTTGGGGTTGTGGCAGAACAACATTACAATATCTGCTGAGATTTATTGCTTCGGTTTCATTCTCGAGGCAAGAAACTTTACAAGTGCCGCCTGCTTCGATGCAAGGATTTGTTATATTGATAGGAACAACTTCTATGCATTGATTATTCTGGCATTTCTCATTTTCCTTGCAATTAACATCGCTATAGCAAAAACCATGGCCCACACATTGCAGTTCTGGCGATTCAATACAATTCCATTTAGGCGCGCACTGGTCATATTTTATCAATTGTTTTGTTGTTATTGTTTCAGCTGAATAAGAATCATACCAGCCTTCACTTCTTGTGCCTATTGCTTTGCAAACAGCTTCATGCCCAATACAAGAACTGTAAGAAGTTTCTTTTATTAGTTGTCCTGTACAAGAATCTTGCCATACTACAACCTTTCTTGCCGAAATGGCTTGGCTAGAAATTGAAGGTTGTGATGGTTCTGTTATTGTGATTTCTTTACAAATTGGCTTGCATTTTGGTTCTTGACAAAAACATTCTTGAATCTGGAAGCCATCGGGGCAAGTATAATATCTTATGTCTCCTAACTTACATGTTTCGGGCTGAGCTGGTTGAGTTGGTTGTATTTGTGTTGGGGAATAAATTGCTTTCCCTACAATATCAAAGATATTTTTGAATAGACTATTGACGTCCTGGAATGAAAAAGCATTTGCTAATGGAATTGCTAAAGGAATTAAGATTAAAGATATAAAAATTATAGCTGTTAGTCCTCTTTTCATTTCAACTATAACACAATTTCCTGCTTTTATACTTTTTTGTTCATGTTATTTGTGGATGGGCCTAGGAGGATTCGAACCCCCAACTGCCGGTCCGAAGCCGGCTGTTTTATCCGTTGAACTATAGGCCCAAAGGTAAGAAGCACACCAGATTTAAAAAGATATTTAAAATTGCTTTTGCTAGGACATTTATGGACATTATTTTAGCGATTGTTGCTATAGTCTTGGGTTATTTTTTAGGGAGTGTTTTGCCAGCGTATCTCATAGGCAAACTGAAAGGGATAGACATAACAAGACACAAAGAATACAAAAATCCTGGCACGAGAAATGCTTTCAGGCAGCTAGGGATTTTGCCTGGCATCATTACAGCGATTTACGACATTGGGAAATCAGCACTGGCTGCATTTATTGCAATGTCCTTAACTTCCTCTTTTTTAGTTGCAATTCTCGCGGGCATTGCCTCGATCTTAGGACATGTTTTCCCTTTTTATTTGAAGTTCAAGGGAGGAGGTGGCATGGCTTCGATTGTAGGGCTCATAGCTTATTTAGTAATCCCAGAGGCAATAAAAATAGTGCCAATAGGAATTCTGGCAATATTTGTCATATTATCAATTTTATTTATAATTTTGTTCAAGCTTGAAAAAGGGGGCTTGTGCATTTTGGCGATGCTTTGTTTCTTGATAACTTATTACATTGAGAAAGCCTTTGCTTTGGCTATTCTGATTTTGCCCATGGTCTTAATTGCTATAATTGTTTGGCTGAAACTCAAAAAAGCTGTAAAAAAATATAGCAAGAAAGAAAAATCATTATTGAAAAGGAAATTTTTGAGGCCATTCGCTATTGTTTTCCCTATAGCAATTCTTTTCGTAAGTAAGTGGATTGTTCTCGCAGTTGTTGCTTTGCCTCTTTTGTATTTTATCACTATGGAAATAATCAGGTTTACGAGACCAAAATTCAAACATTTCTGGATAGGCTACAAAAAGAAAGAAAAAAAGAAGATAAGCTCGATGACATTATTTTTATTTTCTGTGGGTTTAACAATTTTAGTGTTTAATAAGTACATTGCTGCACTAGCGCTTCTTTTTGTAATTTTTGGCGACTTGGTTGCATGGGCTATAGGCAAGAGTTATGGAAAAGTAAAAATTCTGGACAAAACCCTGGAAGGGACGATTGCCTGTTTTGTTATCTGTTTTTTAATTGCTTTTGTCTTTTACAAGTTTTTGCAGTTCAATCTGATTGTTGGGATTGTTGGTGCGTTGATAGCGACACTAGTAGAATTAGCGCCAATAGAAGACGATAACCTTGCGGTTCCTCTTGCAAGTGCAATAATAATGACTGCAGTGAGTGCTTTGTTGTAATGCTTTCGGCTGCTTTTGGCCCATTGTTTCTGATAAATTTATAAAATATCTTTTCTTGTAAGTTTCATGGAAAAAAGAGGAAGAGGAACAACTCTAGCGGCTGTTGCAACCCTGAGTGGAACAGCCATAGGCGCTGGCTTTCTTGGCATTCCTTATGTTGTCGCAAAAAGCGGATTTTTGATAGGCCTGGTTCACTTGATTGTTCTTGCGCTAATTGTTATGCTTATTAATCTTTATCTCGGTGAAGTCATTTTGAGAACAAAAGAAACCCATCAGTTGCCTGGCTATGCCTCGAAGTATCTTGGCAAAGTTGCGAGAATGGCCATGATTTTTGCAATGTTGTTTGGGATCTATGCTGCATTGATTGCTTATCTAATAGGCGAGGGCCAGGTTTTGAGTTTCATTTTTACAAGTACACTAAATTATTCCTTGTGGTTTAGTCTTGCGTTTTTTATAATTCTGGCTTTTCTGGTTTATAGGGGCATCGAAGCGCTTAAGAAAGGCGAGACAATCGGAATGATTGTGGTGCTATCGATTGTAGCAATTCTTGCTATTATTTTTTTGCCAAGAATAAAACTAAATAATTTGGCTTATGTCTCAAATAATCCTATTGACTGGTTCTTTCCTTATGGTGTTATCTTGTTCTCGTTTTTGAGTTTTAGTGCATTGCCAGAAGTAAAGCAAGAAATTAAGGGCAATGAAAAAGTTTTCAAAAAAGCGATAATTATAGGAGCGCTGATTCCGTTGATTGCTTATATTATTTTTACTGTGGCTGTTGTTGGATTTGCTGGCAAGGCAACTCCTGAAATTGCTACAATCGCCCTTGGCAAGATTCCTAGCTTGCTTGCTGTTTTTACAATGTTTACGGCTGGCTTTGCTTTGAGTAGTGCATTGCGAGATATGTATAAGTTAGATTTGAAAATGAAGCATTTTTATGCCTGGCTTTTGGCCATTGTAGTGCCTTTCGTAATTTTTCTAGCGCTTTATTTTCTCAAGCTGGCCACTTTTATCACGGTTTTGGAATGGAGTGGGGTTGTTTCTGGCGGCGTAACAGGAACTTTAACATTGTTGATGCTAATGAAAGCGAAGAAGTTAGGCAATAGAGAACCTGAATACAAAACATGCATCAATTGGGTTATCGTAGTATTGCTCATATTGTTATTTCTCGTAGGGATATTATATCAATTTGTATTCTAAAATTGTATTCTAAAAAACCAAAATCATTATAAAAACTAGAAGAGTTATAATTATATGAAAAATTTGGAAGAGTTAATTGAAAAGCTAAAAAAAGAAGAACTCTTCAAAGACTGGGAATTCTCTTCAGTTCCTGACAAAAAAGATAGCGCAAGTTTGCAGCCAAAAGAAGGAACTAAAGAAACGATTTTAGATTTGTATAAAATTTCTAGAGAGAGCAAAGGTGTTGTAGAAGCCAGAATCTATATTGACCAGGAGCTCAAGGAAGGTGGCGAAAGATTTGGGGTAGTTTGTCTTGTGATTAATTCTTTGAAGGAACCTATAGAAAAAGACACTGAAAAGAGATATTTTTCTGAGCCCGAACTAGAAAAACTCGAGGTTTACATTCGAGAAAAAGTAGAGCATTTCAATAAAACTTATTTCAATAAGAATTTTGAACAGCCAAATCCAAGACTACGTGCTCTTTAGAAGGCGAGAAACTCTTGACTTTAATTGCTTTGATTAATTTAATTTTCCTTATCTTGTTTATTTTATCAACAAGTTTTTGTATTTCTTGTTTCTCCTTGCTTCTTCTGATTAGACAAGAATAATGAATTATTGCTCCTTTTTTTGCTATTTTGAAAGCAGCCTTGAGATAAGGGAAAGGAGAGGGCAAAAGACCCATAACAATTCTGTCTGCTTTGATTTTTAATCTTGGAACAATTTTTGCGCAGTTTCCCTTGAGTGCTATAATGTTTTTTAATTTATTCAACTTGATACTTTCTTGAAGATATTTGAATGCTACTGGATTCAGTTCAATTGCATAAACTTTCCTTACTTTTTTTGCAAGAGGTAACGAAAAATAGCCGATTCCAGCAAACATGTCAACAGCAATTTCATTTTTCTTTGCAATATTTGCTATGCGATGTCTCTCGTTAATATTGCCCTTGGCAAACATTAGTTTAGAAACATCAATTTTGTACAAAATTCCTTGCTCTTTGTGAATTGTTATTGTTTTATCTTTCTTTGCTCGAGAAACCAAGACTTTTATTTGGGGCTTTCTGAATTGGCCTTTTATAGGGCCTTTCCTAATGCAGATTGTTTTGATTTTTGGAAATTTCTCCAAGAAATTTGACGCTTCTTTTTTTGTGATTTTATTGAAAATTAAAATGTCGCCGATTTGTTGATATCTCATTTTGTTGTTTGCCTTGCTGGCCTAAACAATAAAGATAACCATCCCTGCAACCAATATAAATTTTGCCATCAATAACGAGCGGCGTTGCCTCGAAGCTTCCAGAAGCCACAAAGCTATCAATCGGCACTAAATTGTAGTTGCCCTTAGTTTTTTCTATTTCTAAAAGCTTTACTTTATTGTCATAGCCTGCAGTGATTATTTTGTTGTTTATTATCAATGGCGTGGAAATAGATGGGCCAAGATAAACTTTGGACAATAATTTCGGCGCAGGATATTTTTTATTGTTGAGACTAGCATAATTAGAATCGAGAAGATAATGGTTTACAAGATAAAGGTAACCATCGATAGCTCTGAAAACTGCAAGTGAATCTTGCACAGAAACCGATCCTATTACGCCGCCTTCCCAGTTACCTATTTTCTTGTTTCTGGTTGGAAAATACCAAACAACAGATTCCTCGGGCTTTTTCCTCGGATCAAGTTTTATAATGCCGCCATTGTCCTTGATGTATTGTTTTTCTACTGGAACAAGTAAACAGCTGTCGCTTGTTACTACTGGCGTTCCATCCAAGTCGGAGCCGATGTAAAAATCCCAGTCAAGTTCAAGATTTTTTAGGTTAAGGCCATAAACGTGGCCCGAACCAGCAGCTATGTAGACATGATCTTGTAATAAGACAGGAGAAGCTTCTGCGACTATGTTGCCATTGTGTTTTATTGCATCTTTTTTGTCATACACTTTTATTTTTTTGATAATGCCATGATTAGCATTTGCTCTAGAATTTAAATTAAGAACATAGAGGATTCCATTTTCTGCTGCAACAAAGGCCAGAGAATCTAAAATTAAGGGACTCGCGTCAACATCCTGACTGTAGCTTTCTGTGTTTTCTATATTCATTCGCCATAATTCCTTGAATGTTTCAAAATCAATTGCCCTGAAACTTTCAATTTTTTGGGAGTTTCTGAAACCGGCGTAGCCGGCGCGGCTTCCTTGTAAAATCAGCAATTTTTCTTCTAAAGTTCCTTCTGAATTTATATAAAGCTGATTGCTAAGGGTTGCTGTTCCTTTGATAATATCATCAAAAGGATATTCTGAAACTATAACTCCTGTTTGGGCATCTATTTTCTTGAGTTTGTGATCAAAACTACCAATGATAAGATACTCTTTATTATCATTGACTCTTACAAAAAGAGGCTGTCCTGTCCATCCATTCCCATACCATTTAGAGATTTTTTTGCCCACTTTTGTTTCTCCACCGCCGAGCCAAGTTTTCCATGACAATTGCAAATTATCTGGAATGTTTTTGCCGTAAAAATTTCTTTGGTTGTTGCCGAGAAAGGTCGGATAGACAATTTCGTATTGTTTTTGGATTTCTTGTGGGAGTGTTTCTCTAAAGTTCAGGACATCGAAAAATGCCAGCAAGAATGCTGCAATCTTTATCCCCTTAGCCATTTCTTTACTTTTTCAATTAACTTTAAATATTCTTCTGTGGTTATTTCTTGAATTATTAAAATGTTACCAAAAAAATTGCAAGCATTATTGAAAAAGCAGCATTATGCTTTAGTTGGAAATCATAGCGCAATACAAATTTGTTCATGGACAAAGAAAAGTCTAAGAGATGAGGATTATTGTTACAAACAAAAATTTTATGGCATACAAAGCCATAGATGTTGCCAGATGAGCCCAAGCGTGGCTTGGTGTCAGCATCGTTGCTTGTTTTGTTGGCGTGCAATCGAGTATACTCTTGGAGATAAAATTGAAGGGAAGATTGACTCACCCCAAGAAATAATTGATAAGTGCATTGAAGCGCAGAAAAAACAGCTTATTGGATTTCAAGGTTACAAGAAAGTAAACTGGAAAAAACTTCAAGAGGCGTTCGAGCCAAGACATTTTGCTATTAGCTTGGCTGGCGAACCAACAATTTATCCAAAAATCTCTGAATTGATTAAAGAGCTGAAAAAAAGAAAAATTACGAGCTTCTTGGTTACTAATGGCATGCTTCCAGAGGTTCTCGCAAAAATTGAGCCCCCTACACAGCTTTATGTTTCTCTTGATGCTCCAAACGAAGAGATTTACAAAAAAATTGATAGGCCTGTCAAAGGCTCTTGGGAAAAACTGATGAAAACAATAAGGCTATTGCCCAAGCTTGGAAAGAAAACAAGAACAGTGTTACGATTAACTTTAGTTAAAAGCATTAATATGCAAGATGCAGAAGGTTATGCAAGGCTTATCAAAATTGCCAAGCCAAAGTTCGTTGAAGTTAAAGCTTATATGGCCGTAGGTTTTTCTAGAAAAAGATTGGGGCCAAGTTTTATGCCTATGCATTCTGAAGTGAAAGAATTTGCAAAACAAATTTCAAAATACTCGGGCTACAAAATAGTTGATGAAAAAGAAAATTCGAGGGTAGTGCTGTTAATGAAAAAAGACACGAAAGATAGAATTATGAAATTTCAATGACCGATAAATTTCAATGACTGAATTAGTCTGACAAAAAAAAGAGAGCCAAAAATCATTTATACAATCTACATGGGGGTGATATTTTTCTTTTGCGTTTTCCGAATTCAAGATAATTTCAACAAATCCTGAAATGGCAGGATTTTTACAAAAAGGACAGATTCTATTGTCAATATCATGTATACTTCTCTCTTTTATTTCATACTTGTCCTTGTTTGAGAGGTACTCTCTAGTTAAGGTTTCTAGAAGTTCCTTGTATTGCTTTCCAATAACAATTTTTGCCATCTTAACTATTAACTTTTCTCTAGAATCTTCGCACTAATGCCTTCTTCTTCACATAACTTTACGAATTTTTCTGCATCGCTTGCCGAGCCGATGATAGTACCATAGTGCATTGGTATTGCGATAGTGGGCTTGATTATTGAAGCAGCTTTAGCAGCTTCTTCTGCAGTCATAGTATAAGTGCCCCCTACTGGCAGCAAGGCAACAAAATAATTTCCTTTCTTGCCATAACCGCTAAGCTTCGACATTTCTTTAATCAAGTCAGTATCGCCGGCATGATAAACAACGGTGTTATCAAATTGCAAAATATAGCCTACCCACCCTTCATTCTTGGGATGAAATTTTTTGTTGTTGTTGTAAGATTCGATTGCTTTTACTTTTATGTCTTTGACAATTATTTCTTTTTCTGGTTCAATAAGTTCAATTTCAATTCTTTGCTTTAATCTTGCTAAGTTACTCTGGCAATCTGGAGTTGCGATGATTATTGTCCCATCTTTTGCAACTTTGGATATGTCTTGCTGCGAGCAATGATCGTAGTGGCTATGGGTAATTAAGATTATATCTGCTTTATCTTTGCTAGAAATTTGATAAGGATCTATGTAAATCAAAAGTTCTTGGAATTTTATTTTGAATGCTGCATGACCAAGCCATTCCAAATCAATTGAACCTATTTTCATTTTTCATTTAGCATGTCATTTATATCTCTAATTAGTTCTTCATTTTTCATTTCCAAATAAACCGTGTTTTCTTTACCACAGTTTGGGCATTTTCTTGGCTCCAGTGAAGTCTCGAATTTAAAGCCGCAGTTGCTACATATGTATTTTTTTCTCATTTCAATTTTTTATTCCCAATTTTTATCTTTTAATGTACAAAATGCTTGCGATAATTCCGAGAATTGCTGTTTCAAGTCTCCCTACTGCTAACGTAATTACTGATACAACCAAAAGCCAGTACCATCTCCATTTTTTTGTTTCAATGTAATAGACTATAAATGAAAATATAATAGCAAGGACAAACCATAATATCGTGAGGGCGATTAGTATGGTATTAGCAACACCTGGAAGATTTTCAATATTAAATTCTTGTACTGCAGAATTCTGAGAAATTTCACTAATTATTTTCTCTCTGAATACAAGTAAATATAGAGAATTTATCAATAAGAAAGCGATTGCAGTCAAGGCAAAAATTAAAGCTAGTGTTTCACGAGTTTTACTTTTCTTCTCTTGGTTTCTTTTTTTTATTTTTTTTCCTACCATTTTTTTATTTTTTTCTTTATTATTTTATTATTTTTATTTGCCATTTTATTTATTTTTATTTGTCCCTTTCTTTTTATATTTTAAGTTTTTATGGCCGGAACCTGTCTGGCGTCCTTGGGAATGCTATAGCATCTTTGATGTTTTCTAAGCCACAAATCCATTTTACTACCCGTTCTACGCCCATGCCAAAGCCGCCGTGGGGCACGCTTCCATAGCGTCTTGTATCGAGATAATAGCCGTAATCTTCAATTTTCTCGCCTTTACTTTTTAGGGAGCGCTTTAGCTCTTCAATATCAAGATCACGCATGCTACCACCAATGAGCTCTCCGTGCCCCTCTGTTCCAATCAAATCAAAACATAATGCTACTTTGGGATTTTTTGGATCACGGGGCTTGTAGAAAGCCATGATGTCCTTTGGATAGTGCGTAACAAAAATGGGAGTATCGAACAACTGGCTTAACTTGTCCTCTTCTATTGTCCTTAGGTCCTTGCCCCAAGGAATAACCATCTTTGCTTTTTCTTTTAATAATTTGAGAGCCTCATCATAAGTAATTCGAACAAATTTTTTCTTGAGTACCGGCTCTAGTTTGCTAATGTCTCTATTCAGAAGCTGCAGTTCTTTTTCGTTGTTTTCCAAAACTCTCTTGACAATATGTTTTACTAACCTCTCGGCATAATCAATGAGCTGATATAGGTTTACCCACGGCAATTCCATTTCGGCATGCCAGTATTCTGTTAAATGCCTCGAGGTCTTACTTTTCTCGGCGCGAAAACTTGGGGCGATAGTATAAATTTTTTCTAGGGCAAATATCGCTGACTCTGCATACAATTGCCATGTTTGTGTCAAGTAGGCTTTTTTGTCAAAATACTTTACTTCGAAGAGGGTTGGGCCTTCTTCGGCGCCCCCCGGAATTATTATCGGTGATTGGAATTCGTAAAAACCATTGGCTCTGAAAAATTCGTGTATTGCGCCAAAAACTGTTGAACGTATTTTTAATATTGATGTCATCTTGCGACTGCGAAGCCACAAATGGCGTCTATCAAGCAAAAGTTCCTCGTTAATTTCTTTTGTAATAGGAAATGGTTCGGCATAGTGAATTACATTTAGTTTAGAAACATCTATCTCGAAACCTGTCGGGGCACGTTTTTCCTCTCGGAGATTGCCTTCGACTTCTATAGAACTCTCTATGAGTAGCTTGTCAGCTGCAATGAACTCCTTGTCACTTACCTTACCTTTAATTACAACGCACTGAATAATTTCAGAAGAGTCCCGAAGTGTAACAAATATCTTGTCCTTGAGTTTGGCAATTCGATACACCCATCCTCTTAAAGCGACCTTGCCCTTTTTCTTTTTTAATGCCTCTTTTACTGAGATGAACATAGTTATACTTACGCTCAAGAATATTTAAAGTTTTTGAATAGATAAAGACCCAAAAAATCATAAATTCTGGATTATTCTTTGGAAGGCACGCCTGTAACAAAAAGCTTGTTTGAATAGGAGATTCTGCGTCGATTCTTGAAATCAGTATAGTTAACTGATGCCTGAGGCAATTCGACAGAGCCTACTGGCATCACCTTGCTGTAGATTATATAAGAAACAACTCTTTCTTCGCCAGGAGCTAAGGTACCAAAATTCCATTCTAATCTAGGCAAGTTGATCTTATCTGGATTAACCGCAAACTTTTCGTAGAGTTTTGTCAAGTGAGGGACCCTGTCAACAAGAACGAGGTCCTGAACTTCTTTTCCAATATTCTTAACAAAAACGATAATTTTCAAAGCGAATTCTTGTCCTTTTGTATGAACGCGAATTGCCTTCTTCTTTATAATTACTCGGGGTCTTTTCGCTAAGTATAAAGCTACTACTGCAATTATCAATGCAATCAAGATTAGCGTTGGGATAGTATAATCTGTAGTGATTTCAACAGCAAGAGTTTCGCCCGGTTCTAACTCTCGCTGCCATGTCAGTGTCGTGATTATTAATGATGGCTTCTCTGTTGTGGGAGGAACGTTAAAGGAGCTAAAAGTTCTCTCGAATCTGCTTTTCACTACTTCAATTGTAACAAGCTTAGGAGTATTTCCTTCGTTCTTTTTAGTGATCTTTTTTGTAAAACCAAAAAATTTGAATTGTAGACTTTCTTCTGTTGCTATGTTAGTATATTCTAACAACGTTATTTTTGATTCTATAGTGTAATTATATTCTTTGTTCAAAAAGAAAATTACTTTGAGAGGATAGTCGCCTGCTTTTGCTACTTTTAGTTTAGTGGGGTTTAAATCGAGAACAATGTCCTGGGTAGATTTTGGAGCGATGGTTATGGTTTTATTTGCCGAAAACAAATCTGAATCTAGAATAACCTGGGCTTCTCCAAAATCAATATTTTCGTTGTTAATAACTTTGATTGTTAGTTTTGAATCGTCTCGACTAACTGTCGTTGGTGCTTGTACGCTAAGAATCTCACTGAGAGGCAATACTCTTACAACTATTGTGTCTGTAGCATATCCGCTTTTTTCTCCTTTGATGTAATATTCCATGGAATGTATTCCTCGTTCCTTTAGCCATCTCAATGGCAGCGCTTCCATAAGAATTGTTTTGGACTGTGTTGCATTAATATGGAAAGGGGCTATGGGGAGGATTTTGAGATCAATAAGGCTATAGACCTTAAAGTAATCGTCATAAATATTGGTGTTGTTTATTGTAAGATTAAACTTTGCTGGAATGCTCAGCTCTTTCGCTACAACGTCTGTTATAACGACTTTGCTAAATTGGAAAGAGGGCGCTGATTCTTCGGCGTTTACACTGTATCCTTTGAAAAGAACCAAAAATAACGTCAATAAAATGCACGTTATAATTAAAAAGATACTCTTTTTGATATCCCTTTCCATATTTTAATTAGATATAGTTTGTTTAAATATTTTTTGTTCGCATATTTTTGTTATGGGTTCTGATTTTTTTTACGGACCAGAATTCAGTAAACCCTCGTTACGCCACCATTTTTTTCGAAATTTATTACATTTTCAACGAAATCTTCGATCTCTGATTCATGAGAAACGAGGATTAGTTGTTCAAATTCAAGTTCATTGAGGATATCTTTCATCTTCTCTAGTTGCTCAGAACTGAAGCCATCGGTTGGTTCGTCTAAAATTAGCAAACCTTTTGTTTTGAGCTTGCCCATGAAATGGTTGATTATTTGATTCAAGGCTAGCCTGTATGCTAAAGCAGCAGCTGTTCGCTCTCCACCCGATAAAGCAGGATAACTAATTTCGTAGCCCATCTGTTCTATGACCGGCGTGAAGTTTTCATCTATTCGCGCATCTAGATTATCTACAAGAATGCCAAACCATTTTTTGAATAGCAAGTTAAACTCACGATTTAACTTAGTCATGACTGCCCTCTCTATTTTCGTAATTATTTCCATATAATGTTTTGTGAGCCATTCATTTAGATTCTTTAGTTTAACAATATCTTGAGAAATTTGCTCTTTTCTTATAATTTCTTGTTCGAGCATGGAGATGATCCTTTTAGAATTTTCTACATTCCGTTCGTGTTTTACTTTTTCAATTTCTATCTCTCGTTCTTTTTTCCTTAAGGAGTCTATTCTCTGCTTTATTTTAATGGCAAGAGTATCTATGTCCTTGAATTCTGTTAGCTCTTTCTCAATTTTCTCTTTTTGCTGTTTTAGCAAAACAATCCTTTTCATGGTTTCTTCTCTTTTTTTGTTCAATTTTTCTATATGCTTGGTTTTTTCATTAAAAGAAATCATTATCATTTTGGCTTTTTCATATTCCTTGTCTTTCTCCCGTAAGGTCTCTAGCTCTTTCTCGAGTTCTTTAAGTTTTTTGGAAATTTCTTCGGACTCTTCTGAGAGAGACTGCAAAGAATGAGATATCTCCTCGAGCTTTTTTGAGTTTTCTTCTGCAATCTTGTGTTTATGTTCTGTAGTAACTTTTTGTTTGCATGTAGGACATTCATTCATGCTGTCTATTTCTTGAATAGTTCTTACTATTTCGGATTTCTTGAATTCTAAGGCACCTATTCTAGAACCTATTTCCCTGGAATTTTCCAAAAGCAATTTTTGCTCTCGTAGCTTTTGTTTAATTTTTTCGGAAAAATTTTCTAGGGTTTCTAACAAAGAAGCATTAGCCTTAATTTTTGCTTCAATCTCCCTAAGTTGCGTCTCGTTTTCTTTGAGCTCTTGTGTTACCTCGACAAATTCATTTTCTCGAAGATTTAATTCAGAAATTATGCTTGCCAATCGGGGTTTTAGTTCATTGGCTTTGATTATTTGTAGCAATATTTTTTCATACTCTTTTTCTGCATCCCCAACTTCTTTCTTGACCGAATTGAATTCCGGTAGAATCTCTTGAATTTTTGCGGTTTCCTCATTAAGCTCCCTTATTCTTTCTTCTTTCTGATTTTTTAGTGAAGGCAAGTCCAGAATCAAACTCTCTTTGGCTCTCGATTCTTCCCGGACTCTTGCGGCCACGAGGTCGATGTTGGCAGCGATTTTTTTATACTTATCTATCCCAAATATCTTTCTAAGAACGTCGACTCTCTCATCCGCATTTTCTTGGAGTATTTGCTTCATTTCTTCTTGGGGGGTATAAACTGTAAATCTATAAAGAAGATTCGTTTTTGCTTTTATTAGAGAGGGGGGATAACCAAATAAATCTAATACTCGCTGTTTCAGTTCTTCTGCACCCAGTTCCTCTTCGTGATTATTCATAGAAAAAATACCTTTTTCTTGAGTAATTGACTTTTTGCTTTTCTTTAATCCCCTTTTTATCTTGATTGTCTTGCCTTCTATTTCTAGCTCTATTTCAACGGATCCAGAATCCTTACCATTCCTCAAAAGGCTAGCGCCAGAGAGATACCCTGTCTGCAGTCCAAACAAAGCAAATTCTAGTGCAAGCAATACTGTGCTTTTGCCAGACCCGATGTCACCTGACAAAAGGATGCTCCCATTTGGGAAAATTATTTCCTGATTTTCGTATGTTCTTATATTATTCAACAATATCCTTTTCAATTTCATTTCAGTTCCTCCCTAAGTCCCCAATTTCAGTCCTCCTCATTTTACTTTCTAATAATTTTTTGAATTCTGCAAGAACTCTTGCTTCATATTTTTCTTTGGTTTCGCCTTCATATTTCTCTGTATCGAGAATTGCATTTAGCTCGGGTATCATTGGTAGAAATTCTTTGAATGTAGCCTCTTTCTTGGAATATTCTTCGATTATGCTCTTTTCTATAGCTTCTATGTCTTCGCTCTCGGTTTTTACATCAATAGAAAGTTCTTTCGTGCTTAATCCAGAAATATTCTTTAGATAGCAATAACTCTCTCGCAATTTTTCCTTTATTTTTTCAAAATCTATATCGGAGGTTTTGCCTGAGGACAACATTCCCGAGATTTTGAGTAGCACTATTTTATCATTAATATCGTGCGTTTCTATCATTTCGAGTATTTTAGCAGTGGCGGCAATTGGATCCAAGGAATCTACATCACACTCTATAAAAACAGTATCCTTGAGATTTATTTCTTCTTCGTATATTTTCGTTTCCCTAGTTTTTTCGTCTATATCCACAATAAAAAATCTGCCATTTTTTAGCTTCTGTAGCTCTTCAAAATTATTAGGAAAAAGGGGGCCAGGATAGGTCACGAAAGCAGTTCCTTTCTTGCGCTTCGCGACAAGATGTAAGTGGCCGCCAGCATAATAATCAAAACCTTCCGGCAATTGTGAAAGGTCAACAGATTCTACGAATTCCATTCCTTCCGGCTTGAATTCTGTTAGGGTAGTATGGAAAATAAATATCTTGAAGGGATTTTCTGGCAGACCCGAAGTTCTTTTTATTTTCAGATTTTTGAATAACTTTACCTCTACGCCCGCTTTTTTCCCTGGAATACCAGTAAATAAAACTCCCAATTCTTTGTCATACAGGGGCTCTAGTTCATTTATTTCATTTTCTTGGCCTTCTTGGCCTTGGTTTATTATAAAAACATTTTTGAATAAATCAGCACGCTCAAGAACATCAAGGAAGGTTTTTCCTGTTATCGAAAAATCGTGAGAGCCTGCGAGCAAGAAGCACTTAATTTTATTATCTTTTAGTTTTTTGAGCATCGAGACAGCCTCTTTCAATATGTCAATGCCAGGCATTGCAACATCAAACAGGTCGCCTGCTATAACAACAAAATCAACTTTTTCTTGAATGCATTTTTCTATGGCAATTTCAAAGGCTTTAGAGCAAAGCTGTTGCAACTCTGGCTGTCTCCATGCGCCTAAGTGGACATCTGCTATATGTGCAAACTTCATTTTATCCCCTAAACCTTTTAGACTTTTCTACTGAAAGAATCACCAAGAATATATAAAGTTTCTGCACCAAAGCACAAGGTTTTTTGTTTCTTTCGGCTAGTGCCCCTTTCTTTTGTGATTTTGAATAGGTTTTTATGCTTTTGGGGGCTGTGGCAATGGCTGGAATCCAGATTTCGGAACTGCTAACTTTTTAATTTTCAACCTCTCTATTTCTCGTGCTGCTTCTTCAACGTCAGAAGGATTGTAGTTTGCATTCAATAGAGACTCTTTAGCTTGATCGAGAGTTTCACCTCTTTCAATGGCGTTTCTCAGTGCTGAGACAAGATCGGCGCGGGCCATTTTTTATCTGAAATTTATTTTTATTATGTTTTTTTATGCTAAGTTTATTTTGTGACCATCCTGTAAAATGTGAACATCTTTCCCTAGATCATAGCCAAGTTCTGTGGCTAGTTCTGCCAGGGCAGTTAATTTTTGCATCTCGCCATGAGCTGGAATTATGTGTTGTGGCTGTAACATTTCTATTAGGTCGCGCAAATCTTCACGTCCGCAATGTCCAGAAACATGCACATCTGTGAAAATCCTAACACCATTTTCCTTGAGCTTTTTTTCTAGTTGTTTTCTGTTAGCCATGTTTATTGGTGAAGGGATTATTCTAGAGGAGAATATTACATGATCGCGGGAATTGAACTTGAATGGCAAAACTCCCCGGACAAGCCGGTCTAATATTGAGCCTGGCTCACCTTGGTGACCTGTACATACAAGCATGTATTTTGTTCGGTTTTTAGAAACCCGTTTCAATGCGCGCTCAAGTTGGGTTCTATAGCTCAAAAGTTTAATATCATGCATAAAAGGAACGAGCTTAAGTTTATTGGCAGCCGAAACATACCTATGCAAAGAACGCCCTAGAAACAAGATTTCACGATTGAGTTGTTTGCCACAATCTACAATGCTCTTCAACCTAGCAATATGGCTAGAGAAAGTTGTCACGGCAATGCAGGCGTCTTCGTTGGCTGTTGTCAACAAAACATCCTCGAGCAAACCCCGGGCTATTTTTTCGCTTGGTGTTTTCCTTTCGTCATCTGCATAAAGAGATTCTACTATGAGAGCAAGAACACCTTCTTTTGCTATTTCTTTCAAGCGCTCATAATTCGGCCTTTTTCCCAAGATAGGGGTATTGTCGAACTTGAAGTCATTAGCATAAATTATGGCTCCTTTTTCTGTATGCAGCACTATCATTGCTGTCTGTAGTGTTGAATGTGTTATGTTAATAAATTCTATTTCATATTCTTTGCCGCTTTTGCCCTTAACACTAAACTTGGCATTGGGAGTAACGGCCCGGATTTTGTTGTTAAGTCTAATTTTTTGGTCTTCCAAGATAGATTTCAAGAATTCTATAGTGAAAGGCGTTGCAGCTATTTCGGCATTAGGATAGCGATAAGCCATGTAAGGCACAGCGCCAACATGGTCGAGATGGGCATGGCTTACAAGAATAGCCCTTACATTGCTATGAAGGGATTTAATAGAGGAATCATCTGGCAGAGCATCTATTTCTCTTAACTTTCTTTCCGTGTATGGTTCGCCCTTGGAATTTTCTAGCTCGACTATCGGCGGCAAAAACAAGCCAACATCAAAAACAAAGGCATCATCGCCTATCTCGATACAAGTCATGTTCTTGCCTACTTCGCTGTAGCCGCCGACTGCATGTAATTTTATCATAACATAAGAAGAAAAAATGAATTTATAATTCTTGTTGAATTGTCCTTGTTATAAGTTGTCACTTAAAAGGAATACTAAAAGAAAGATTTAAATAGTTATTATGCTTAAAAGAGTCATGAGATCAATCACGAAATCCCTTAGAGAACTAGTAATAACTTTGTTGGCGGCATTAAGCTTATCGCTTGGTCAAGCAGAAATGAACAATTCAGAGGAGTCCTTGAAAAGATTAAATTATTTTAGGAATGGCCTATCGTTCTTGGAAAGGACAATAGAACAAGACCCGGAAACAGAACTCTTTGTTTCTCCTTATTCTTCAATAAATGATATGGATGGAATAATTCTTTTCCATTACATCCGGCTTTTTCTTGTTGACAGTTCTATGGCCAACAAAAGAAAAATTATTGAGAAAGTGAAAGGAAAGATGAAAGAAACTGGCATCGAAGAAGAAATAATTGAGCCCTTCCTGGATTATTTAAGAGCACATCAATTCAATAAAAGCCTAGGGGATAGCGCATTTCACTGGGTAAATGAAGCAGAAAAGGGCTATAAAAAAATAAAGTTCAACCCAGGGCTCGTGGATTGTTATGCTTTCAAAGCAGAGTTGCTGTTGGAAGAGTATAAAAAGACAAAGGAAGGAAGCGCACTAGAAGAAGCAAAAAGATTGGCGGATAAAGGATTAGAAATGGCCGAAAAAAATAACGATATTGTTGGAGTTATATCTACTTATAAGTTATTATGGGAAATTGCTAAACTTTCTAAAGACCCCGATGAATATTTTTATTATTCTCTATATTGTAGATCCCTAGAAGAAGAAAAAAAGAGAGCTAGAATCTTGATTGAAAATTTGCCTGAGGAAAATTTGCCAGAGGAATAGTTAAAAATGAATGGATTAATGTCTTTAATATTGGCAATAATGATGGCCGGGAATGGTGATTCTCTTAATTCGGTTAATAAACCTAAAAAATCTCTAGAATTTGAGACAGATTCGGTTTCAGTTAATCTCATTGATGAAGCGCGTTCTGGTATATACGCTATAGATATCTTACAATTGGAAAGGGAGCCTTACAAATGCTTCGGTGAAGACAATATAAGTGCTTTGTTAAGATTGGGCCATTTTGATTATTTTCATGGAAAATACGAGAAGGCTTTAGAAAAATTTTTCAAGGCTCTGGATGAATGCAAAACAAGAAAAGTTAGTGTTGGAGGCATGCCTTTCAGGGAAATAGCAAAATGTTATTTCGCTAGTGGAAATTATTTGGAAGCTTATGTTTATGGCTCAAAAGCATGCGAAGAAGATAAGAAATTAGCCAAAAGTGAAAATCTGCTTGAGAAAAAAGAAGGAGAATATGAATTGTGCGAAGACTACCTTACTCTTTACAAGGTCTTGCTTTCGCAAGGAAAAGAAAAAGAAGCAGAAAAAATTATGAAAAAAGCTATTGAACTGGCAAAGGAAACAAACAGAAAAGAAATTTTAATGGCATTATATTATTCTAGCAGCGAATTTTACAAAAACAAAAATCAGAAGCTTTCTGAGAAATACAAAGACATAGCAGATTCTTTGAATGAAAAACTAAAAAAGGAAAACGAAGAGAAATTAAAACAGATGTTTGGTGAATAATTGATTGCTAAAAAATTAAACTAGCGCTCCAGCTCTAGCGAGTATTTCTTTTATGTTGGCTTGAGGATTTGGTTGGATTATTTTGAAGTTATTATATAACCTCACTTCCGAGGATAATAACTAGAAAGAATTCTATTTAGAACACTTGCGTCCTTTGGGACAGTTACGCTATAGTTTTTTTCTCTTTTATAAAGGACAGAATATCCCTCTTCGGGATGTATCACGTAAGATCTTGTTAGGACTGGTTTTTTCTCAGTAAAATAATAACGCTCCATTAAAAAATCTTTTTTCCCTAAGTAAATCTCTTGTTTTCTTAGAATTTTTTCTCCTTTTACTACTGCAACAACTGGTCCACTACAAATCAAATTTATATCCCCTATCTTTACTTCTGCCACCCCTGTTGCACCCTTATTTCCAATTTGGAGCGTTGGAATGCCATTTCTCTCTATAAAATTAACAAAATTGCCCGTTTTTTCGCTTGGCAATAAATTATCTCCGATCACAAATTGTTCTTCGAAAGGCCCGAGAGCAATTGGGCCAATAACCGTAGGGTAATTTCTTACAATGGTATTTGGATAAATCATATAAATTTTATTAGAATAAAGAGAAATACAACCGTCCTGCTGAGAGGCTGAACTAGTACAACTAACATCATTTATAATAAAATTATCCCCACAAATTTTGCCTTCTCCATGTAAGCTTACCCTATTTGTAATATTGGGCAAGATAACTGCTATATTATTGGAGTTAGAATAAGCATCATAAAAAATAAATCGATTAGTATTAGTTATTCTCACGCTCGGGGGATTTTCTTGAATTATAATTGTCGCATTTTCTGGGATCTTTATTCCTATTTGCTCGATGCTTAGTTTACTCAAAGAAACATTCCTTACTTGCGCATCAATATCTAGAACAATTAATTCATCGTTATCATCAAAACCAAATAAGATCCTTCCTTGGATAGTCTTCAATAAACATATTTTGAAAGCTTGTTTTATTGCTTCTAGTTGTTTCTCATTAACAATGCCTTCAGGAACCCTACATCCATAAATAGCAAATTCATCCAGAGAAACTGCATCTATTATTTCCTCAAGACTTGAACCCCGGTTTGCGAGTGCACAATTTTCAAACACCCGAACTAGAGCCCCATAATTAGGCAGATTCAAATGCCTTAATAGTGGGGCGGTTCCGGTTGGCCTGTTACACTCTCCAAAAATCGATACTTGGGCATTTACTAAGGGGATAACTAACAATACGAAGATTACCAACAAAGAAACTTTCGGATGCGGGATTTTCATTTTAATATTCCACGACAAACCCCCATGTAAGATTATTTTCTCCTATTAAAGATTTATTGTTGTCTTGTATAATAAACCAAATAATATCCGGGAGAGGTTCAATATCGACAACAGTAATTGCATTTATACTTACCTGATTTTTTTCAGTAATATTTTCAAGAGAATCTAAATTTATAGAACCGGGATTTCTTTTATAATCTTCAACAACCTGGGCAGAAACATCGAGTAGCTTTGCTATTGGGGCATCGACTTCTATGATAAAGTCCTTGAGTTGTGTTGAAGCCATGTTTTTTTGCACTGTAACGGGACAATCGAAAAGAACTTTTGTTGTTTCTTTTATCTCGACTTTTGAACTGCATTTGTCTGCTGTCAAGGCATAGCCGGGCATGCTTAAACATTCTCTTGCATTTGCATCTAGCCATGCCGCAAGTTCAGATTCAACTGTTGCAAGGCTCGGCACTAGAGTTTGGTTATCTTTCCAGTAATAAGGAGCTTTTTCATTCAAGAAATTGATGCTTGCTTCAGGCAATGTATTATAGCCACCTTGTCTTGCAATTACAAGAATGCCTTCTTGAGTTTTTAACTTGAAACAATCTTCTAAGTAACTCTTAACTTGGCCAATTTCTGCTTGGCTAAATTGAGTTTTGAAACCGCCTGTAAAGTAAATTACAAGTAAAACTAAGGCCACAACAATAATCGCGATAATAATGAACAGGGTCGCTTGTGCTTTTTTTCCTCTTTTATTCATGCAGAATTTAGGAAAAAGGAATTTAAAAATCTTATCTTAGAAACTTTTAAAAGCGGTTTATTCATTATTTATTCATTAAAGTTTATTTATCAAAGCAAAGAAAGGGAAGGTAGCTCAGCCTGGGAGAGCACACGGCTGAAGCCCGTGGTGTCGGGGGTTCAAATCCCTCCCTTCCCATCCTCTATTAAAAATTTTAACTTAAAATGGAAAAAGAGATTTTGATTGGTTTGATTGTTTTTTTAGTGTTGTTGCTTGTTTCGTTGTTTGTTTCAGCCCCTGGCTGCAAAGAAACAGAGACAGAAAAACCAAACATAAGTATAGAACCAACTCTAGAGCAATGGCTTACTGATGAATGTAAAGTAGCTTGCCAAGATGCTTTAGCAAGAGGCGTGAACTTGAGCAATGGTCCTTGTCTTCTTGACCCTATACGAAACAGCAACTGGGTTTGCGATATTGCTCACGAGCCACGAGAAGCCGTAGATAATTTGCGCGAGAACCAGTGCAATGCTTGGCACAATGGCACAGCAAAACATTTTATTGAACTAACGCCAGAGTGCGAATTTATCAAAGCAGTTTAAAGTTATATAAATTAAAAGAATAGCTAGAGAATAGCTAGAAAAAAATATGTTGTTCGATATTTTGATTATTGTCTTGATTGTTTTGCTTATAATTTTTATTTGGATTGTTTACACAAGGTTTTTTGGTGCAGAGTTCGTAAGAACCCCAAAAAAAGTAAGGAAAACCGCGTTGAGAATGTTAAAGTTAAACAAAAAAGACATTTTCTATGACCTTGGCGCTGGAATGGGCTCGTTACTGCTCGAGGCCTCGCCGAAAGTTAAGAAAGCTATAGGCATAGAAATTGATCCCCTGAGATTTCTAATAGCTTATTTTAGAATTAGGGCCAAGAAACTGAAGAACGTTGAACTTGTTTTCGGCAATCTTTTCAAGGTTCCTTTAAATAATGCAACAAAAATTTTCTTGTTTTTGTCAAAAGAAGCGAACAAGAAAATGGGCCAAAAATTAAAAAAAGAGGCCAAAGAAGCAGTCGTAGTTTCGTACAAATGGCCCATAACTATGCTAAGAACAATAGAAAAAAATCAGGGATATCGTCTTTACAAACACAAGATTTAAAAACATTTGAAAGCTTTATTAATTATTATTAATTGGACAAAAGAGGTAAAAAAATACAAAATGATAAAAAACAAAAAAGCTGGCTTCGAGATGTCTATAACGACATTAGTTGTCATAGTAATTGCAGTAGTCATGCTTATTCTCGGTTTAGTATTCGTAAGACAAATTTTCGGGACTGCGACTGAAAGCGTTAACACAATAGATGATCAAGTAAAGAATGAATTAATGAATTTATTCGGTGAAGAAGGAGGAAAAGAAATAGTTGTCAAGTTAGGAACACAGCAAACAGCGAAAGTAAGGCAAGGAACTGAGGGGTTTGGTTTTGTTTTTGGGATAGCCCCAGAAGGGATTACTAATCTAAACCAGTGTAAGTATACTATCACAAAGAGCGGGGGAAATTGCAACAATCCAGATCCTGCCACATGGTTTGTCTATGGAATGACTAATTTAGCGTTTGATGAAATTTCGCAGAATACTGCTTTCGCATTAGTTAAACTAAATATTCCAAGGAACCAACAGCCATGCCAACAGAAATTTACTATACAAGCCACTTGCGGAAGTTGGAGTAGAACGACTTTTTTTAACATTGATGTTATAAGTAGGGGTTTCTTCTAGTAACTAATATAATAATAACTAAATTTTTAAACTTCTTTTTCTTTTTGTAATGGAATAACAAGAAAAGTGTAAAAAGTTTGAGTTGTAAATCGTCATAAAAATTCATCATAAAGATGTTGAAATTGTATAATACACTAACTAGAAGGAAAGAAGTTTTCAAGCCAATAAAGCCGGGTTTTGTTGGGATTTATAGTTGTGGCCCGACTGTTTATGATTATGCACATCTTGGAAATTTTAGGGCCTATATTGTTACTGACTTGATGAAAAGGTACTTGCTTTACAAAGGATTCAAAGTCAAGCATGTAATGAACCTGACAGATGTTGATGACAAAACAATCAAAAGGAGCCTCGAAGAAAAGATTCCCCTGAAGAAGCTAACTGAAAAATACATCTCGGCTTTCTTTGAGGATCTCGAAGCCTTGAACATTTTGAAAGCAGATGTTTTCCCTAGGGCTACGGAACACATTGATGAAATGGTTGCCTTGATAAAAAAACTTTTAGAGAAAGGTTATGCTTACAAGACTGGCGATGGAATCTATTTTAGCATAAGAAAGTTCAAGGACTATGGAAAACTAAGCCATTTGAAAACAGAAAAACTAAAAGCAGGGGCAAGGATAAAAGCAGATCTCTATGAGAAAGCACAAGCACAAGATTTTGCTTTGTGGAAATTTTGGGATGAGGCTGATGGCGATGTTTTCTGGCAAACGGAAATCGGCAAAGGCAGGCCAGGCTGGCACATTGAGTGTAGTGCAATGTCAATGAAGTATCTCGGCGAGCATTTTGATATACACATGGGCGGAGAAGATCTAATTTTCCCACACCACGAAAATGAAATAGCACAAAGCGAAGCAGCAACAAACAAGAAATTTGTTAACTACTGGCTACACAACAGATGGCTTCTCGTAGAAGGAAAGAAGATGTCAAAATCCCTAGGAAATTTTTACACTTTGCGGGATTTGTTAAGCAAGGGTTATGATGCAAGAGCAATTCGGTTCTTGCTGCTTTCTTGCCATTACAGAAAGCCATTAGATTTTACATTCAAGGCGCTAGAAGCGGCAAAAGCACAAGTTTTGAGGCTTGATGAATTTGTAACTAGGCTAAAGGAAGTTAAAGAAGTCAAGAGCAAAGCAAGCCACAAAAAGGTAGAAGATTTGATTGAAAAAGTAAAAAAAGAATTTGAGGATAGTATGGACAATGATTTGGATATTGCCAAGGCCCTTGCTTCCTTGTTCGTTTTTGTTCGTACTGTTAACAAAATGATTGACAAAAAAGAAACAACTAAAGAAGATGCAAGAAAAATTTATGAATTGATATTGAAATTTGATTCTGTTTTGGGATTGCAATTAGAAAGAGAAGAAAAAGTTCCAGAAGAAATCAAAAAACTTGTAGAAGAGCGTGAGAAAGCAAGAAAAGCAAGAGACTGGGGGCTTGCTGACAAGCTACGCAATGAAATTGGGGCAAGGGGGTATATTGTTGAGGACACTAGCGAAGGGCCAAGGGTAAAGAAAATATAAAAAAGAAGCGCGAAAAAGCGAAAATGATTTATAGGCCATTTCTTTTGTTAAATTATGGATAGGAAAGGGGGCAAGAAAGGGCAAGTCAGGAATAATTAGTAAAGAATGTTTGGACAAGGCAAGAGAACCAGTAAGCGGAGGGGCACGTTAGCCCTTATTGGTGTTATTTAAGGATTAACTTTTAAAATGCCTTTTTCTTAATGTTAGCGGGTTTATTGAAATGGTTAATATAAAAAATTGTGCGAACAAAGAAAAGAATGAAAAGCAATGCCCTTGTCCTTACAAGGATTGTGAAAAGCACGGCATTTGTTGTGAATGTCTTGCTTATCATCGTAAAGACAAGAGCGCGCCAATGTGTTTGAAATAAAAAATTGAAAATGTCAAAAGAAAAGTCAAAAACAAAAATCAATTTTAGAAAATTTTATACTTCGAGTGGCAAGTTAGTGCTTGGCGGCAAGAATGCTGAGCAGAATGAAATGCTCGTGAAACAAGCGGGTAAGAATGAAATAGTTTTGCATACAAAGGCTGCGGGCTCGCCGTTTGTCAATATAAAGGGCCGAGCTTCAAAGCAAGATATTAAGGAAGCTGCATTGTTTTGCGCAGCTTACTCTAGAGACTGGAAAAAAAACAAGAAAGATGTTGAAGTGCATTATTTTTATGGCAAGGACATTTTCAAAGAAAAAGAAATGCCCCTCGGGACATTCGGAGTTAAAAAAGCAAAAAAGACTACTGCCCAAAAAAAGGCCATAGAAGAATTCATCGAATTATTGAAAAACAACCAGAGATACTCAAAAGGAGGCAAGGAGGTACCTAAATGAACTCTTCGCTTGTATCGTTTCAGCTTGGGAAATCGGGCCTTACAGAAGGTTTTATTAATGCGCTCGAAACAACATTTAAAAACCACGAACTTGTAAAAATAGCTGTATTGAAAAGTGCTTGTCGTGACCGCAATGAGCTCAAGAAAATTGCGGAAGAAATTTGTTCGAAGCTGAAAGAAAAAACAAATAAAACTTTCACGGCAAGAACTGTAGGTTTCACAATATTCGTAAGAAAATGGCGAAAAATAATGTAACCGTGCATGAAATTCCTAGCCAAAAGTTTATTTTACATTTGGCAGAGAAATTGAAAGAAATGAAAGAGTTTGAAATGCCTAAATGGGCTTTTTATGTAAAAACCGGCAGATCAAAAATGAGGCCTCCTGAACGCGAGGATTGGTGGTATGTAAGGGCAGCAAGTATCCTAAGGAAAGTTTATGTCAATGGCATTATTGGAGTTGAAAGGCTTAGAACAGAATACGGCTCGAGAAAGAAGAGAGGAATGAGGCCCGAAAAGTTCTACAAGGCTTCTGGTAAAATAATTAGGACAATATTGCAGCAAGCAACAAAGGCAGGCTTGGTCGAACATATTAAAGAAAAGCGAATTGGAAGGCGCTTGACAAAAAAGGGCAAGGAATTTTTAGAAAATTTAGCTTCGGAATTGAAGGAGAAATAAAAAAAGAAGACAGAAAGAAAAATGGTGGAAAATTTAATTAAAGAATGCATGACAGAATTGCGCTATTTAAAGAATGCAAAACTTCGGGGGGGACATCGCAGCTTATCAAGCTGGCCATTGTTGCGGATCTATCAAATCAGAAATAAATCAAATCCACACACAATATGTCAGAATAAAACATATGAATTTCCATTAGAATGGCACGCTATAAAACTTTGACAAAAAAATTGAGATTGGGCAAGCAAAATAAAAGGACAAAATGGGCTCCATTTTGGATAATTCCTAAAGCCCTTGGCAGGGGCAAGAGAGTCCATCCTTCCAGATTGACAAGAATAAAGCGATCGTGGCGACGCACCAAGATAAAGGTAAAAATAAAAAAACAAGAATTCAAAAAAATAAAATCCGGAAGAAAAAAGAAACTATACTAAAAAGTGCAGTGAAATAAAATGACCGAATATCAAATTGGCGACCTTATAAAGATAAATTATAAAAATAATGAGAGAGAAGCAAAAATCTTAGCTGTTATAAAAGCTCCTGATCTTAGCTACAATATTAAATTAGAAGTAGGCAATGAAAATTGCATTATTGGGGCGAGAGACCTGGGGCTGAAAGTCATTGATTTAGATGAATTAGGAGTGCTTATAGAAAAGGAGAATTAAAAATGGCAAAGGAAAAAGAAATAAAAATTGTTTTAGAAAGAATTTATACTATACCGTTGCGCAAAGAGTGGCTAAAGGTTCCTAAATATAAAAGAGCTAAAAAAGCGATCAAGGCAATCAAGGAGTTTCTTGCAAGGCACATGAAAATTGAAGACAGAAACTTGAACAAAATAAAAATTGACTCGTGGATTAATCGCGCGATATGGGTTAGGGGCATCAAAAAGCCGCCACAAAAAATAATTGTCAAGGCCATAAAAGATTCTGAAGGAAATGTCAAAACAGAGTTTGTTGGCTTGCCTCCAAAGTTTAGAGTTGAAGAAAAATTGTTGAAGAAAAAAATAGAAAAAGCAAAAAAACTCGAAGAAGAAAAAGCCAAAGAAAGAGAAAAAAGAAGAAAAGAGGAAGAAGAAAAGAAAGCGAGAGAAGAGAAAGAAAAGAAAGAAACAGAAAAAGCCAAGACAGAAGAAGAAAAAATCGAGGAAGAAAAAAAGAAAGAAAAGGAAAGGTTGTTGCATAAAGAGATAGCGCCAGAGCCAACGAAAATAAAAGTACCCAAACAACACAAAGAACACAAAGAAATGCGAAGAATGGCGCTGGAAAAATAATTCTGAAAGTTGGGGTTGAGTTTGCAGAAAGTTTCTTTTAGAGAGAGATTTGTGTATAAGTTTCCTATCATTGTGCTTAAAAAGCAAAATTTATAAGTAAACGAAGATTACATCTATTAGTAACTTTGGTTGATTAAAGGCGCAAGATATTTCCAAGAAAACTCTATTCTTTTGGTTGTTGGGGCAAGAGAGAAAAAAATATGGATTCAAATACTCTGCGAGAAGAGATAAAATAAGAGAAATTTTAGGGTTGAAATGAAAAAAGAAAAACTAGAAAAAGGTTTCATTATTCTTGACAAGCCACCAGGCATGACTAGTTTTGAGGCTTGTGACGCTGCAAGACAAATGGTTGGCGCAGAAAAGGCTGGACATGCTGGCACTCTTGATCCTAATGTGACTGGGGTATTGCTAATTGCCTTAAACAAAGCAACCAAGCTAATGCCATTGTTTGAGAGGCTTGACAAAACTTATGAAGGTAAAGCACATTTGCATCAAGATATCTCATTACAGCAGTTGAAACAAGTAATCAAAGAAAAATTCTTGGGAAAAATCAAACAACTGCCGCCGAAAAAGTCGAGAGTTGCGAGAGTTGAACGTGAACGCGAAATTTATGAGTTCAAAATTTTGAAAAAAAATGACAAGGACTTCTGGTTTAAAGTTTCGTGCCAAGCAGGCACTTACATAAGAAAGTTAGTGCATGATGTTGGCCAAGAGCTCGGGATTGGTTGTCATATGGTTCAACTTCGAAGAATAAAGCAAGGACCATTCACAATAAAGCAAGCAATAAATTTAGAGAAACTAAGCCAAGAAAATGTGACTGAAGCAGAAAAACTAATAACCAAGGTGTCGCCGATTGTTTACATAAAGAAAGAATCTTTAAACAAACTCAGACAAGGAAAATTTCTTTTTGCTAATGAGATTGAAAATATAAAAGGTGAATTTGATAAAGAACAAGTTGTCGTGGCTTTCTGTGATAATGAAGTTGTTGCCCTTGTTAAACCTTTCTTTAGTTCGCAAGAGCTTGAAAGACAAAAAGGCTATGTTCTGAAGCCTGAACGAGTGCTCTGATTTACGATTAAATTTTTAAACTTCTATTGTTATTGGTTATTATGGCGGGTGGTTTGAGAAGAAAAGAGTTGAGAAAAGCCTTGGTTGGTTTTTTATCTAAAGAGAGCATTGGGGGCAATGCCGGGCCGAATCGCGCTTGTGCAAATGCGATTATTGATGAAGAAGGCAACATTTTGGGCTTTTCTAATTACCCTGAAGATTATAAAGGCCACCGAGAAGCTCACATAATTTTCAATTACAAAGAAATGTTTGAAAAGTTGCAAAAAGAGTACCAAAAACCAAAATTAGTAAGGACCATCTTAAGAAGCGTTGAAAAAATCAAAAAGCCATACAGACTGCCTTATTTTGAAAAAATTATTTATGAAGGCCCCAACAGAGAAAAAGTAATTGAAAACATTAAGGAAAGACTTGAAGAAGCTGGCTACAAAAAAATAAAAACTGAAAAAAATAAAGAATATAAAGAACATATTTAAAATGGTTCATCTGGCGCCTGTGCCCTACAGACCAACAAAAACGCATGTTCCCAAGGTTAGCCTATAATAGAACCGAAGAAAAACGACAAATAAAAAGACTTGTAGATAAGGGGGCTACAGCTAGTAGAAGTTTAACAGAATAATTTTTAAATCAATCTTTCTTTATTAATTTATGGCTCGTGAAGAGGAAATAAGAAAAGAGCGTGAAAAAAAGCTCGACGAATTGAAAAAATTAGGCATAGAACCCTACAAGCATCGGTTCGAGAAAAAACACAATGCTCGAGAGCTTCAGGCAAAATACGACAAGCTAAAACCCGGCGAAAAAACTAATGATAAAGTTGTTGTGGCTGGCAGGGTGGTTGGGATAAGGTTGCATGGCAAGATTAATTTTGCACACCTGCAAGATTTCACTGGCAAGATTCAGTTGTGTATTGAGGAAAGCGAAAGTGGAGAAGAGCTTTGTGATTTTTTCAAGAGATATATCGATGTCGGCGACATTATTGGCGTTGAAGGTAAAATATTCAGGACCCAGCGCGGCGAAATCACTATTCTTGTCCAGAAGCTTGAGCTTTTGACTAAAGCAATTTTGCCATTGCCCGAAAAATGGCATGGCTTGCAGGACAAGGAAGAACGTTACAGAAAAAGGTATGTTGACTTGATTATGAACCCAGAAGTCAAGGAAGTTTTTCTAAAGCGGAGTAAGATTATTGAAGCGATACGTGAGTTTTTGAAAAGCAAGGGCTTTGTTGAAGTTGAAACTCCGATTTTGCAGCCAATCTATGGCGGCACGAATGCGAGACCATTCGAAACAAAATTACATGCCTTGGACATGAAAGTTTACTTGAGAATAAGCAACGAACTATACTTGAAAAGGTTGCTTGTAGGTGGCTATGAAAAAATTTTTGAATTCAGTCCTGATTTCAGGAATGAAGGAATTGACAAGACACACAATCCGGAATTCTTGCAAATGGAAACTATGTGGACTTATGCTAATTACAAAGATAATATAAGGTTCTGCGAAGAAATGATACAGTTTATTGCAAAGAAAGTTCTTGGCACAACGAAAATAGAATATCAAGGTAACAAGATTGACTTGGCAAAATGGCAAGAACTTAGTTTCTTGGATGCTTTGAAAAAATACACTGGTCTTGATTTTGATGTTGAAAATGAAAATGCCGCAAGAAAACTTGCTTTGAAGCTCAAGATCGATGTTTCTGATTGCAATAGTTGGGGCGAGATTCTTAACAAAGTTTTTGAAGAAAAAATCGAGAGCAATTTGATACAGCCAACTATTGTTTATGATTTTCCTGCAGATATAAGTGGCTTGGCCAAAGCCAAGGACGACGATCCAAGGTTTGCTGAACGTTTCGAGCCTTACATTAATGGATGGGAGATAGGAAATAGCTACAGTGAAGAAAATGATCCTGCTAGGCTCGAGGCTTACTGGAAAAAGGCAGAAGAGGCTTTCAAGAAAGGTAAGGTTGAAGAACAGAGGCTCGATCTTGACTTTTTACGAGCATTACAATATGGAATGCCGCCAGCATCTGGCCTTGGCATAGGCGTTGATAGGCTTGTAATGCTCTTGACAAATTCTCCTAGCATTAGAGATGTTATTTTGTTTCCGTTCATGAAACCTGAGAAGTAAAATTAGAGCACAAAATTAGAACATAAAAAGGGAAAATAGAAAGTTAGAACAACAAAATTTAAATGAGATGTCTTTTTTTGAATTTTTATGGTTAAGGTTGGAAGAAAAAGATTATTTAGGATTACAAATAATGTAAAAAGAGCTTACCAACTTTTTCTTGCTTATTATCCTCACGTATATTACAAAAGTTATAAGCCGCCGGCCCAAGCCTTGAACATGAAACCCGATAGGCTAAGCAGAATTTGTAGAGGGGTTTGTGTTAGTGTCACAAAAGAAGAGCTAGACTTGCTTTTAGAAAAACTTTTTGATAAAAAAATTGAGGAACTAAAAAATGGTTGCTACAAAAACGAAAGGATTCCATTGAATAAAGAATCTCAAAAGATAATAAAAAAGTTTACAGAAATAAAAGGGTCTTGCAAGAAAGCGGCACTAGAACTCGGCTGCAATGTTCATACTTATGAGAAATATTGCTACGAAGAAGCAAAAACAATCAATAGAAACATCTTCGATAGAATTGCTTCTGCAATGATACCTTATTTTTCTATGGAAGAGTTGAGAAAATCTTATCCATCAAGCCAATTTTTGTTTAGCCCGCTGCCATGGAAAAACGATGAATTAAAAGAAAAGTATCTCAAGAAAATTGGGAATGCAAAAACTAGTGAAGAAAAAGAAAGGATAATAAAAAATTTTGCGTGGCGATTTTTATTGAGAGAAGTTAATGTAAATAAAAAGTCGGATTTGTATGTGCCAGTTAACCAAAAAGAAAGGTACAAATATATTTCAGTAAATGAAGACATCAAAAAATTGTTTGAAATGGCAGAAAAAGCCATGGGCGGAATGGACAAAGTAATTGACAGGCTAAATATTAGAAAAAACCAAATTAGCAGGTGGTTAAACAATAACAAAATGGTACCAGAACCGGTTGTAATGGAACTGATTAATATGATTTATAGCCACTATGGCGTAAGCGAACTACATAGTGTTTTTGGTTTTTCTGATTTGGAAAGACTTTTAGAAAGGGCTCAAAAAAAGAACAAAGTTCCTTATCTTTCTAAGTACAGAACAAAGGATGTAAAAGAGTTAATAATAAATTACGTAGAAGAAACAAAAAGGAGGGGCCTTGGCCTGATTAGTATCTTGAACAAAGTAAATGAAAGAATTAGCAAAAGTAGTTTTTATGATTTTTTGCATTTGAAAAAGACAGAAATCCCAAAATCGCTTGTAGAAGCTATAATTGTGCAGCTAAAAGAGTGGGGTGCCTATGAGATGAACGAAGAGAAATTAAAAAATTTAATGTATGAAAGAAGAATTTACATTTCTTCTGAAATAAAAGAAATTCTAGAGGAAATTGCTAGAAATGGCCTATCTAAAGAAGTGGCATCTTTATTGAATGTCTCGGATACTTTATTTTACAATATAAGAAAAGGTATTACAAAAACAATCTCCCAAGAAAATTACGAAAAATTGAAAGAATTTGTAAACAAAAACATTTATAAAACCCAAAATCAAGATAGTTCTATTCAATAAATTTTGATAAAAGGAGGTCAAAAAATGGCAGAAAAGGCAAAGTTCGAAGGAAGATGCATGAAATGTAAGGACAAGAGAGAAATCAAGGACCCTGTAGCAACTGAGATCAAGAAAGGGACATGGGCTGTCAAAGGCAAATGCATCAAGTGTGGCACTAACATGTTCAAGATTGTTGGCAAAGAAAAACCACAAATATAAGAAAAGAAACAAAAGAGAATGCGAGAAAATTAATAAGTTTTGTAAAAAATTTATTGTTGTGCTTAAATAGTTAAAATCTTATAAAATGGTAGAGCTTATTGTAAAATCAAAGATAAAGGAAGTTGTAAAAGACATGAGGGTTTCGGTAGAAGTGGCGGATGCCCTGAACAAGAAAGTCGAAGCCTTGCTCAAGGAAGCGGCGGAAAGAGCCAAGGCAAATCATCGCACTACAATTTTACCTCAGGACTTGTAACCCGTGCATAGCAATTAACTATAGAAATCCTCCAAGTGGTATTTTTCGGATTTGCTTTCTTCGAATAATTTTTCTATTAGCCTGTTCTTGAGTATTTTTGAATTTTTGTTTCTTCCATCAACCGAAATTGTCGGGAGATATTGGCTTGTGACTGTTCTTATGTCCAAAGCTTCTTTGTATCTCAACAAACAATATTCTTTTATGATAGGACTTCTTGCCAAGTTATATGCCTCGAGATAAGTAAACATACATTTCTCGGCTTCGTGGAAGCATTCTGAAGCCTGATAAACCATTTTTGGTTCATCTATTCTTGACAATACCGCATCAGAACACTTTAGTATTTGCTGTAAATGCTTTGACTCTTTTTGTAAGGCGCTATAAAATTCTTTCAGCTTTTCTTCGTCTGGCCTGAAATTGAAAAAGCAAGTCATTTTTAGCTGTTTTAGTCCATCTAGTCCTCAAGCATTTTTATTATCTTGGATATTTCTTCTTTGAGCTCAGGAGGAATCTCTTTATTGTTCTTGGAGTAAAGCCATTCGATATCAGAGATCGTTTTCTTGCAATAAGCGGGGTCATTCCTAAGAACATGATAATTTATAGTGCTCAAGAGGACTTCTGCTTTTTCGTCCAATTTTTGTGCAGGGCCAACAATGTGGCTTTCTATTGGATTTTCTATTGTCATTTTTTTGTATCTCTTGTGTTTTGTATCTTCTGCACTAAAATAAGATTTAAATAGATTGTTGTTTTGAAAAGAATATGAACAGAGAAAACAAAAGAGGCATGCTGATAAATTGGAAATATTTATAAACATCTGTAAATATTTATTTACATATGGAAACAAAAATAACCATCTTGGCTCCTTTTTTCGAGAATCCGAGCAAAGAGTTTTATATAAGAGAGGTAGCCCGGATTGTAAGAATAAATCATACAACAGTGAGACAATATTTGAGTAGACTTGTCAAAGAAGGATTTTTATCTTTAACAAGAAAAGGGCTGTATCCTTCATACAAGCTGCTTTTATCAAGGAAAACTCTTAATTTGAAACTATTCTATAATCTTGAGAAATTGAGAGAATCTGGCCTGATTGAGGATTTGGAAAAGGAATATGATATGCCTGTGATTGTTTTGTTCGGGACCTATGCTAAAGCAATGGATGATTCAACAAGTGATGTTGATATTTGTTTGATAACAAGTATCAAAAAAGAAATAAATTTAGAAAGATATGAAAAAATTTTGAAAAGAAAAATAAGCCTTCACAAATTTAGTAAAGAAAGTTGGAAGAAATTGAAAGTTAAAAATAAAGAATTAATGAATAATATATGTAACGGGATAGTTCTTTCTGGAGAACTTGAAATAGAATGACAGAACAAATAAAAATCGAGCCAACAAATTTTCAGGAATGTGTCGAAGAAGGAAAAGCAAGAAAAGTTCCTATAGACAGTATTAGGGCAAAGAGCTTAATCAAGGCTTCAAGGCAAGCAATTACAACCGCCAAGACTATTCCTCTAACAGAAACTTCTTTGAAGACAATTTTCAGAGAGCTGTATGAAGGCCTCAGAGAATATTGTGAAGCTCTTGGCTTTTTAAGGGGATACAAATTTTTGGATCATATTTCTGTAACTTATTTTTTACGGGATGTATTAAAACAAGAATCTATTGCAATAAAATTCGATAGATACGGAAAATTAAGAAACGGAATAAATTATTATGGAGAGGATATTAATATTGCTACGGTAAAAGAAGCTTTGCAAGATATACCACGATTAATAAATTATTTGAAAAATAAAAAATGAACAAGAAAAGAGGCAGTGATGCTGAACGAGAATTGTTGCATTTATTGAGCAATAAAGGTTTTGCTGTAGCTCGGGTCGCTGGCTCTGGCATGATAGAAGAAACTAACTGCGATTTGTTTGCTGGTAATGGCAAAAAGAAATATGCTATAGAAGTGAAAATTACTTCTAGCAGCAAGAAGTACCTTGAAAGAGAACAAGTTAATGGCCTAGTGGATTTTGCAGAAAAATTCGGTTTGGATCCTATTGTTGCAATTAAGTTTTTGCGAAGAGGTTGGTGGTTTATTGAGCCCTTCAAACTTGAGAAGACTGGAAAAGCCTTGGCAATATCGCTCGAAGATATAAAGAAAAAAGGCCAAAGTTTCGAGGAGTTTGTTAAATAAGATAAGGTTTTAAAATCTATTTTTCTTATGTTAATAAGAAATCAGGGGTCATAGTTCAATGGTAAAACAGTCGGCTCCAGAAATAGAAGAAACCGACAGTTGGGGGTTCGAATCCCTCTGACCCCATTTTATCTAAGGAAATTGAAGAGAAATTAAAAAATGGAAAATAAAGTGCCCGAACTTTCTATTATTATTCCTACTCTAAATGAAGAGCAAACATTGCCGAGATTGTTGAAATCGCTGAAAAGCAACCTGAAAAATATCCTGGCAGAAGTAATTCTTGTTGATGCTCGCTCAAAGGACAAGACTGTTGAAGTAGCAAAAAAATCTGGAATAAAAAACTTGAGGATTTTTCAGCCCAAAAAAAGGGGCCAGTCATACCAAAGAAACTATGGCGCGTTCAAGGCAAGAGCGCCGTTTTTGTTGTTTCTTGATGCAGATGTTGTCTTGCCGCAAGGCTTTCTCGAAAAAGCACTAAAAGAAATTATTGAAAGAAATCTAGATGCGGCTGCTTGTCTTTCTGTTGTAAAGGAAAAGGGAATTTGGGAGAAATTCTGTTATGATGTTGTGGCCAATTCTTGGATGCGTTTGTTCGAGAAATGGAAGCCTTATGCGCATTGCTGTTTCTTTATGAAAAGGGATATTCATTACAAAATAGGTGGCTTTGACGAAAGGCTTTTCTTTGGGGAAGATTCGGAGTATGTCGAAAGAGCAGTAAAAAAAGCCAAGGCAAAATTCGGAATTTTGAAATGCGGCAAATTTTTTATTTCTACGAGAGGCTTCAAAAAATATGGGAGGCTGGCGCACACTCTTGCTTTTGTTTATTTGAATTTGTATAGGGTTTTTGGCCGCGAGCACAGAAGAAAGGGCAAGTCAACTAGCGAGCTGTACGAAAAATTCAAGAAAATGACAGAGCCACAGGAAGTTGGAAGAGTTCTTGGCAAAAGCATTGTGAAAGTTGCAGAATACCACAGAACGCTCAAAGTTAGTGAAGACAGGCCGAATTACTTGCTGTACCAGCCCCACTATCCTTTGAAGGCCTTGAAAGAAAAAAGCAAATAGAAAAGTAAAGACACTGAAGCGAAACCAGCCTTCTAAGCCAATCTAAGGGTTATTTCGAGCAATCAAGGCCAATCAAGGCACCTCGTAAGGATCTATAACCATGGTGCACTGATTAGCATTACTTCTTTGGCCAGGATAGTTGTCCCATCTGTCCTTGCACTTGACATAATACAAGTGGTCTAATGACCAGTAAGCCGCATGCAAATAATTGTCTGTTGTCATCATTGCAGTTCCATCGCTGAAGTTGTAATTGCATTTTATCGTGTCGCTTGTTCCATAAACGCATTCACTCGCCTCATTTGTTTCAATAATCAAGTAATCGCCAGCTGTTGTGTCATGATACATTCTTACGATTATTGGCTCGACAGAATCTAGCAACACATAAAAGTCTGCCTTTGCTGTTTCTTCAATTTGCCAAGTGTCGCGACATTTGACACAAATTGTGTGCGCCAAGCCAGAAGCAGAGCCATTCAATGTTTCATTATGCTTGCCTTTGTGTAAAGTGCTCATGCCAGTGTCAATTGGCCACATAGAGCTCCAGTTTAGTGCTTTGCAGTTAACCATGCCTTGTAATTTTGGCACATCCCCAGGAAGTCTGTTCTGCTGGAAAATTCTGTAACGGCATTCTGTCATGCGAGGATCGCTTGTTACCTCAATGTCTGGCTGCCTATCATAAGTTCTGTTGTCTTGTTCTGGCTTTATTATTGAAATATTGTAAGGCGGAGCAGTCATCAAGACATAATCCAAGATAGAATCTTCTGTCATGACATTTCCTTGCAAGTCATTGCATCTTACAAGCAAGTGGAATAATTTTGTTTCATTGAATTCTGTACCAGTATAATTAATTAAGTCATAGCCCCTGGAAGTGTTAAGCAATAGCCAGCATCTCGAGCATTGCTCATTTCTATCAAGACACTTGCCAAGATAACAGCCGCCATCAATAACGCTAGAGTTTTCATGACTGTAAGAACCAAAAGGCTGCATTGAAGTATAGTTTATAGTGTAATTGTTGCTCTTGTCGCTGAACTTGCAATTGCCTTTTTCGTCAAGCCAGAAGCTTGCATTTACAAAAGCTAAATCACCACGAATCATTGAATTGCTTGCTGGGTCAACATAAACAATGTTAGGCGGCAATTGGTCTGGCTTTTTGTCAAGAGTAAAGGTAATAATGTTTTGATCGTAGCTTGCTTCTGGTTCGACGCCACAAATGTTCTTGCATTTAATAAAGATTCTGTGCGTGGCATTTCTTGACAAGTCGCCTGGAAGCAAGACATAAGCATATTGCCAGCCAGGAGTGCCATTAGGCAGTGTAGGGAAGTAATTGTTTTCGAAATCAATCATCTCGGAAAAGTTTGCGCCCTTCTTGTCAACAATGTAACGGCATTGCCCTGATTTCTCGTAAGTTGTCAAGTTAATCAAAATTGTTTTTGTATTGAAAGGCAATGGCTTGCCTTTTGGCTCATTGTAATCATCTAATTTAATGTTAATGGTTCTATCTCCTGACATGGTTAGCATGTCAGTGCTGCCGTTCATTTCGCCATCAACAAACCACGAGACATTAACTTTATCGAAAACAGGCAGTCCTGTTTCTTCGCACTTGCCAGGCACGCAAACATATTGATCGGCCTTGGCTGTTGGAACAGCAATACAATTGCCCAAAATAGCACAGCGCTCTCGAGTGCAAATTCTGAAAGGATCTTCGTTGCATTTCAAGCAAATTTTAGGATCAACGCCTTTCAATGGCTGCTCTGGCGAGCAACTTCCAGCCCCACCATGACTAGCCAGGATTATAGAGGCGAGATACCCTGCACGAATAAAGCTTAATGCTGAGAATAGTGTATCAACCCAATCTTGGAAAAGTCTTTTTTCCTTTTTTTTCAACTCCTCTTCTTTTTTGATTTCTTCTTTATTAACTTTTTCAATCTGTTCCTCTATTTTCTTTTTTTCTTCATCAATTTTTTTTTGAATTTCTTTCTGCTTATTTGCATCCTGCTCTGCCCCTTTTTCTTTTGCTAATGTATCTATCTTATCTAAAGATTCTTTTAATTTTACAACTTCTTTATTTTCTGCCCCTAATGTATCTTTTGCAGGCCCAATAACCTGATTTGCGCAACCGACTGGGTCTTTTAAACCTTTCTCTGTTGAATCGCATGGTGATAGTCCATTGGCTTCTACGATTGGGGCAATCATAAAATAACTCAAATAACTAGTGAGCAATATAATTATAACGAGCAATGCCACAAGTCTTTCAGATCTTTTGTTTTTTCTTTTCATTTTTTTATTATCATATTCGAATTTTTATATTTTTATTTTTTGAAAAAGCCCATAAACATTGAAGCTGTTGTCATTATAGTTGTGATAGAGGCCAATGGATTCTTTGCTGTCCAACTTATTAATTTGTAAGGATAGGTAATGCTTTTAAACCACCAGCTATTGTAGCGTACTCTATAACATGCGGGGATCCCTCCCAATTTTGCATAAACTGTTGGTCCTGCAATTAGACAATCAATTGGGATCCATACGATTCTCCCTACTATAAATGAAGAGTAAGCTAAAAGAACCCACATAGGGATAGAGTAGATGTCATAACCTTTAAATTGGCAATCCCCCAGCGCAATACATTCTTCTTTGCTGCACAAATTCCACAGATCCCCTACACCATTACCACATTTACTGCATTCTGTCGCACTGTTATTAAGTGCAGATGTTCCAGGAGGATATTTTGGAACACAAGAAGCCACAGGAGCTGTAACTAATAAACTTGGGGCCTTTTCCATATAAACACAATCCCCATAATTTTCACAAATTTCTTTTGTACAATATTTTCCAAATAAAGCATTTAATCCTTTCCCGACAGGCGGGAAAGGCCCAAAGAAGTCACCTAGGAAATCTAAAGCTCCCCCTTTGCCACATTGCGAGCAATTTTGCCATTTGTTGTCTTTGACATTAGCATGGAATGTTGCTCCAGGGCCCTGAACTGAAGCATTTGCTGGCACACATAGCCTTTGCCTGTCTGTTCCGAGAGTTTTAATCTCAGCTTTACCAAAGCTACAGTGAATGATTTGATTCTGCAAGCCAGTACTTCTTCTTTGTAAATAGTCCGAAGCTTCATCACCGTCGTCTGAACCATCGTAATGAGTGTAGAAGTTATAGCATATGCTTGTGCCTGTTAAGAGAGATTTTGTAGGAAACTTAACTACACTGACTTTTGGTGGCGTGCTTGACATGTTTTGTGAGCCAAGAGCAGCGCTCAAATTACAACTTGTGTCTTTGCAGTAAGGAATGCCTAGCTCGTTTTTTTGACAAATTTTTAATGGATAGTTACAAGATTCAACAAGTTCTTCTTGATTTCCTTGTGAATCGAACCAATAGATATCGGTTTCTGTGCCAGGAAGCTTTCCGCAATCTTTGTAATTGTGAGTTGTTAAGGCGCATCCTTGAACATCGCGACAAAACGAACCCCCTTCGAGAGGAACGAAATTGCCTTCTGTACATTCAGCTCTTGTACCATATTTACAATCGCCACCACCAAGAACGCAACAGCCCAAATCACTAGGCGATCCTTGTTTCTTGCATTCTATTTCAGAGATTATGCCTTCCTTGAATTCCATCATTTCTGGCTGGTAGCCTAACGCGAGCGTGAGATTCTCACATTGTCTAAATTGTAACACCTCGGCTTTGACACCTTTGGCAATAATACAACAGCCTGGCTTGCATTGTGGGATTTCTTCTAAAGCACGAGAATCAGGAACACCGCCTAGAGCAATGCACTCTGCTGCTGCTTTGTTGCGCATGCAAGGCTCGCTCTTGTCTTTAGGAATGCAGGTTTGGGGTTTACAATCAGGAACATTAGAACAATCATAAGGGGGGCCTGTATAGAAACGGCCTTGGCATTCTGCTCTTGTTGTTGTGACACAGTGTTTATTACTTGACGGCCCTGTATCGAGACAACAGCCTTCTTGTGCTTGTGCAGCAACATTTTCAGTGCTAAGCATGAATGAGAATGAAAATGTTGTCATGATTACTAATAGTATCATTGAAATTGAAGTTATCTTTTCAACAAACTTCTCGAGCTTTTTGTTTGTCATTTTTGTTTTTGTTGCTTTTTTAGTTTGGTTGTTTTTTAGTTTGTTTTTTAGTTTTGGGTTGTTGTCTTTTTATTTTTTATTTTTAGTTTGTTTTTTGTTTGTTTTTATGTTTTTTATTTGCTGTTTTAGCTTCTATCGATAGCGAAATTGAATTTGTAAGGCAGTTCACCTGGCCTGTAGGGCATTGATTCCAAGATAAAAACAATTTGATCCTTGTTGAGACTTCTGGCTTCTTTCGAAATGTATTGTAGCCTTAGAGGATTATTCCAAGTGTCCTTGTCCCATTCAATGCCTTCGTAATTGCAATCAACTCTAGTTTCACAATCAACTATTGTGTTAGCTGTTTGCCAAAGGTAGCCCAGAGGGATTAGCAATAAAACTTGTTTTTGATTTATTTCTTGTTCAGCTGTTCCTTGCGTTGTTGGTTTTGATAGCTTCATTGGCCAATCCACGTTCAGTACAATTGAATCCGGATAAATCATTGCATTAATCTTTCTTTCGCCTGCTTCGATGTTCATCTTTCTCTTGAAACTATCTAAGTTAATACATTTGTCAAGAGCCTCGTTGCCTTCTGCTGCAAGGAACAATTGATACTCGTTCTCGATTTGTGAAAGAGTTGGAAGTTTATTGATTCGCTGACTTGAAGCATCTTTGAACATAACAACGACATAATCCTTATCTATAAAATACAAAGTTTTCAGGCCAGTAGTATCGTAATAACCCGCCTGTAGGCCCATTTTATAGAAAGCTCCCTCGCTAATGTTTTTGATGCAATCTGCAATTGCATTTCTCAATTCTATTGATTGAGTTGCAAGATAGTTTTGGGCTTGTTGTTTCGACATGAACAATCCAGAAATTCTGGGCCATAATACTACGACCAGGGCGGCAACAGCCACGACAACAATCGCAATAATTATAAAAAGAGTGACCTGGGCCTTCTTGTTCTGGATGCCTCTTTTAATCATTTTTGTTTTTATTGATTTATGTTTCTACAAAGAAAAAGGGATTTATAAAACTTATTCTTATGCAAAATAATGTTTATTCTCCTTACCTCACTCTCACAACTTTCTTAATCAACTCATTACTATCTTCAGGCTTTACAAAATAAACTCCTTTAGGAAGATAACCCAAATTAAGCCTGCCATTTTCATC